>Ga0126371_10000215_pt1 | contig 44494 bp, 38 predicted proteins | sample PanSoiMetaPlot_4_FD_110145 | JGI IMG/M metagenome (GOLD analysis project Ga0126371, IMG submission 110145) | Tropical forest soil microbial communities from Panama - MetaG Plot_4 | ecosystem: Environmental > Terrestrial > Soil > Tropical forest > Bulk soil | place: Panama | collected 2016-02-17
CGCGTCGCCCGCATAACCGAGGTAATGCATCGGCATGAAGATGCAATAGACGCCAACGAAAGTGAACCAGAAGTGAATTTTGCCGAGGTTCTCGTTCATCATTCGGCCGAACATCTTCGGGAACCAATAATAGGTAGCCGCGAACATCGCGAAGATGGCCGCGACGCCCATGATCAAATGGAAATGGCCGATGACGTAGTAGGTAGCGTGCAGATACAGGTCCAACGCCGGCTGCGCGAGGAAAATCCCGGAAAGTCCCCCGGTCACAAACAGAGAAACGAAGCCAATGGCGAAAAGCATGGCTGTGGTGAACTGGATCCTGCCGCCCCAAAGAGTGCCGAGCCAGTTAAAGGTCTTGATGGCGGACGGAACACCGATAACCAGAGTAAGAATCGAGAACGCAAGCGCGGAATAGGGATTCATTCCGCTGATAAACATGTGGTGACCCCACACAGCGAAGCTCAGAAAGCCGATGGCCGTCAGCGAGTAGACCATGGCTTTGTAGCCGAAGACGGGCTTGCGCGAGAACGTTGACAGCACGTGGGAGATGATTCCCATAGCCGGCAGGATGGCGATATAGACCTCGGGATGGCCAAAGAACCAGAACAGATGCTGCCAGAGCAAGGGAGAGCCGCCCGCATGATGGAGAAGAACTCCGCTTACGCTTAAGTCCGCCGGGATGAAGAAGCTGGTCTGCGCCAAGCGATCCAGGAGCAGAAGGACGCACGCCGCCAGGAGGACACCGAACGCCAGGAGGGCGAGACATGCCGTAATAAACCAGCCCCACACCGTGAGGGGCATGCGCATTAGCGAAAGGCCCTTAGTGCGCAGGTCGATGGTGGTACCCAGGAAGTTAATCGCGGACATCAGCGAGCCGCCACAGAAGAGGGCGATGCTCACTACCCAGAGCGTTTCTCCAAGACCTTGACCTGGTCCGGCAATTTGTCCGATTGCGCTGAGCGGCGCATACGCCGTCCAACCACCGATTGCCGCGCCACCCGGAACAAAAGCCGAAGCTAGAAGGGCAAGCAACGCCAGAAAAGTCGTCCAAAAAGAGAGCATGTTCAGAGTGGGGAACGCCATGTCAGGCGCGCCAATCTGAATTGGGAGGAAATAATTTCCGAAGCCGCTCTGAGGCACAGTGGTCAAAACGAAGAAGACCATGAGCGTGCCATGCATTGTGATGACGCGAAGATAATCCTCGGGAGAAACGATGCCGTTGGCGAATCCCCAGATGTGCGCGTTTGGCCAGACAAGATGCAAACGCACAATCAGCGAAAGAATCATGCCGATGGTGACTGCGGATAATCCAAGCAGAATGTACTGAGTGCCAATGATTTTGTGGTCGAGGCTGAAAATGTAGTGGCGAATCCAGCCTTTTGGCGCCTCGGAGTGATGAATAGGGCTAGCGTGCGCGCTCATCGGCCCTCTCTCGACAGCGACAAAGAGCAAGGTTTCGAATCAGTTTTTAGTGAGCCCTTCATTGAGCGTTTTGCGCCTCCTGCTTCTTTTCCCATTGCTGGAAATCGGCGTCGGACATTACGTGAAGCATGGCGTGCATGTGGTAATGACCAAGGCCGCAAAGCTGATTGCAGGTCACTTCGTAATCGCCAGTCTTCTCAATTTCAAAATGAACCGGGATAATAATCCCCGGAACGCAATCCTGTTTTACGCGTAGCTCGCGGACAAAGAAACTGTGAATGACGTCCTGAGAACGCAGCATCAACTCGATTGGGGTGTTCACCGGGAGATACAGATCGGGAACAACGATATCGTCTTTGCTCGCGGGATCGTTTGAGTCGAGACCCAAAGGATTGCCAACGGAAGCATCGATGCCCTTCGGATTTATGCGGCCAAACTTTCCGTCAGGCCCGGCATAACGGAAGTTCCATTGGAATTGCACGCCGGTGACTTCGACTTGCAGTGCGCCCGGCTGCGGGCCGCCAAAATGGACTTCGCCCCAGGCACGGGCAGCCATGACTCCAAGGGCGACGAAAACCACTAGCGTGATTGTTGTCCAAATTACTTCGAGGGCGTGATTGCCGCGAACGAAATTGGCTTTCTGGCCGTGATCGCGATAGCGAAAAACAAGCCATGCCAGCGCGATCTGCGCAAGCACAAAAACGATTCCCGTGATGACGAACGTCAGAAAGAACTGCTGATCGATCTGATGCCCCACGGGAGTAATCGCCGGCGGAAACCACCAAGTCTTAGCGATGTGGAAGTAGAGTGTGGAACCAACCAAAAGTAAAAGGACGATGGCAAGCAAGACTGCGGGCGCCGCGGAACCACTGCTTGATTTTCGCGAGAGCATTTCCTCCGCTCCGGGAATCTGTGACCTCATGCAGCTACCAGCGGCCACAGGTTCTCTATCGTGACAATGGAACCATCAAAGACTGCCCATCATATACAGCAGGCAGCAGGAATTTCAAGAAAGAATCGGAAAATTTTTCTTGGATCGGCGAACGCGCAGGAGAGCGACAGAAAAAATCTGAATGTAAAGCTTGGTGCGGTCGAGTGGATTCGAACCACCACGGTATTGCTACCGTCAGCCCCTCAAGCTGATGCGTCTGCCAGTTCCGCCACGACCGCACATGAAGAACCGCACCTGTGATTCTAGCAGAAGTTGCATTATTTGTGAGGCTGCGGAGTTGCGGGTGCCGGGGCTTTCGCGGGCGCAGGGGTCTTCGCGGGCACCGGCGCACGTCTCGTGGGCGTCGAAGGCATGGTCTGTTCCAAAATGGAAGAACCCTGCGCCATCGTGGGGGCACGCTTCAAGGAAAGAGCGAGAGAACTCATCATGAAAACGACGGCGCACCACGTAGTGGCTTTGGTAAGGAACGTCGCTGCTCCGCGGGGGCCGAAAGCTGTTTGACTGCCAGCGCCGCCAAAGGCCCCGGCCAAATCAGCGGCCGAGCCGCTCTGCAGCATAATCACGAAGATCAGCATCAGACAGACGAGAATATGCAGGGTCACCAGCACAAAATTGAAATTCCAGCCGAGCCACACGAGCAGCGCGGCGGCGATTAGAGCGATCACCCACTTCACTGTATTCGGCATTCCTACTCCACCGCGGCTTCTGCGTTTCTGCCGCTAATAATTGACGATCGACGAAAAAGATTGGGGATCAAGGCTCGCTCCGCCCACGAGCGCGCCGTCGATCTCCTGTTGAGCCATCAAACTGCGAATATTGTCTGGCCTGACGCTGCCACCGTACAAAATTCGCAGAGCCAAGGCGTTTTCGCCGCCGAAGTGCTCCTTTGCGAGGCGTCTCAGGTAACCGTGCGATTCGCTGACGGTTTCCGGCGTAGCAGTGCGGCCCGTACCAATCGCCCAAACTGGCTCGTAAGCCAACAGAATACGCGAGAACTCAGCAGGGGTCAACGCGGCTGTGGCACCTGAGAATTGGGCATCGAGCACACGCTCGGTGTAGCCAGCTTCCCGTTCGTCGAGGCTCTCCCCTACGCAGACAATGGGCTGCAGGTTTGCTGCAAGCGCAGCCTTTAGTTTGAGATTCACGGTAGCGTCGGTTTCACCACAGTAGCGGCGGCGCTCAGAGTGGCCCAAAATCACGGCGCGACAGCCCACCTCTGCGATCATTTGCATAGAAACTTGGCCCGTGAAGGCGCCTTCGCGCTCCCAGTAAGCGTCTTGGGCAGCAATGGCGACTGCTGTTTCCTGCGCAGCTTCCGCAGCCGCAGCAAGCGCAGTGAATGGAGGGGCGATTATGATGTCGCAGTGTTTCGTGCTGGCTACCAGAGGTTTAAACGCGCAAAAAAATTCCCGCGCCTCGGTCTGGGTCTTATACATCTTCCAGTTGCCCGCGATGACTGGCCTGCGCAAATCAAGCCTCGCGAGGGGTGAGCGCTTCGACGCCGGGAAGCTTCTGGCCGGCGAGGAATTCCAGCGAAGCGCCACCACCCGTGGAAATGTGAGAAATTTTCTTAGCAACACCAGCTTGCTCAACCGCTGCTACGCTGTCGCCGCCGCCCACGATAGATGTGGCTCCCGCCGCCGTTGCATCGGCAACTGCGCGCGCGATTGCCAGCGTGCCGTTTGCAAACGCAGGCTTCTCAAACATGCCTAGCGGGCCATTCCAGACAATCGTTTTCGCGGCAGCGATTTCCTTGCAGAACAGGTCGATTGTCTTAGGCCCAATATCCAAACCCATCCAATCGGCAGGAGTGGACTCGACGCCGGCGATTTGCGTCTGAGTATCATCCGGGCTGCGCGCCAAAACGTGGTCTACGGGCAGCACGATTCGAAAGCAGCGCTCGACGGCCTCACCGAGAAGAGTCAGAGCGAGATCGGTCTTGTCTGCTTCGACTAGAGACTTGCCCGTTGTGAATTTCCTGGCGCGAAAGAATGTGTAAGCCATCGCGCCGCCAATCAGCATGGAGTTGGCGATGCGCATGAGGTTCTGAATCACTTCAATCTTGTCGGAAACTTTGGCACCCCCTAGAATTGCCAGAAAGGGCCGCTCGGGATCGGTGAGGGCTTTGCCGAGGTAGGAGAGCTCCTGCTCCATCAGCAAACCAGCGGCCGCCTGGTCGACGAATTTTGTTATGCCAACGACGGACGCGTGCGCCCGGTGTGCAGCACCGAACGCATCGTTCACGAAAATGCGATCGCAAAGCGAGGCGAGCTGACGGGAAAATCCCTCGTCATTCTTCTCCTCTTCGGCGTGAAACCGCAAATTTTCGAGCAATAGGAGGTCGCCGTTTTTCAGCGCCTGGCTTCTGGACAAGGCCTCCTGGCCGATGCAGTCCGAAGCGAAAATCACAGGGCGGCCAAGCAATTCCTTCAAACGCTCGGCCACAGGCGCGAGGCTGAACTTCGGATCGTGCTTACCCTTCGGGCGACCAAGGTGGGATGCAACCACCAACCGGGCACCACGCTCGATGGCAAGCTTCAAAGTTGGCAACGTCGCGCGTATCCGCGTGTCGTCAGCGACTTTGCCATTTTCGAGAGGCACGTTGAAATCGGCGCGAATGAACACGCGCTTGCCCTTCACATTAAGGTCGCGGATCGATAGTTTATCCATGTGTATTCGGAAATCAGGCGTGGAACGCTACGCTCATCGGTATCATAGGCTCTTCGCGATCATTTTCACCAAATCCACGCAGCGTGAAGAGTAGCCCCATTCATTGTCGTACCAAGCCAGCACTTTCACGCAATTTGAGCCCACGACCCGTGTGTTATTAGCGTCCACAATTGCCGAGTGCGGATTACCACGAAAATCGATCGAGACCAGCTCTTCTTCAGTGTATTCGAGCAGACCACGCAGTGGCCCTTCGGCTGCCTTCTGAAGAGCCGCATTGACGCTTTCGGGAGTAGCGGGCTTCTCCGTATTCACAGTCAGGTCAACCAGGCTCACGTCGGGAGTGGGAACGCGCAATGCGTAGCCATCGAGCTTGCCCTTCAGTTCGGGGATGACCAAGTGCAGAGATTTTGCAGCGCCAGTGGACGTGGGAATCATCGAAAGGGCCGCCGCGCGGGCGCGCCGCAAATCTTTGTGGGGCAAATCGAGAAGGCGCTGGTCGTTGGTATAAGAGTGAATCGTGGTCATGATGCCGGACGAGATGCCGAACGTTTCCAGGAGCACTTTAGCCAAAGGCGCCAAACAGTTGGTGGTGCAGGAAGCATTGGAGATGACATGATGTTTCGCGGGATCATACAACTGAAAATTCACCCCTAGCACCGTCGTGAAATCGGGATCCGTTGCTGGAGCAGTGATCACGACTTTCTTCACGCAGCCGCGGATGTGCTTGCGGGCTTCCGGGCCCTTGTTGAACACGCCCGAGGACTCGACGACAATCTGTGCGCCAGTCGAAGGCCAATCTACTTTATCGAGCTCTTTGACCCTAAAGACACGAATCGCACGGCTATCGACGACGAGGGAGTCTTCGGTGGAAGTGATGTGATTCGGCAGATTGCCCAGGATCGAATCGTACTTCAGCAAATGAGCCAGAGTTCTTGCGTCGGTAATGTCATTGACGGCAACGATTTCGATCGCGGGATCTCCCATTGCGGCGCGAAATATGTTCCGTCCGATGCGACCGAAGCCATTGATGGCAACCTTCACTGGCATGCTTCCTCCGAACTCGAACCTGGGATAAAGATGCGATCGCGAAACTACTGGGGCATGACGACGGCGATGCTAGGGCGCAAGAGAAAAAAAGTCAACGGACAGATCAGTATGATTTGACACGGATCACCTTGTCTCCAAGAAATGTGACCAGAGTTGTTTTTTCCGGCGGGTGTCCGTAAATCCAGTCTTCGGTTTCGCGGCCGTTGTCGTCGTATTCCCTGACCTTTTGGTCGGGACGGCCAACAGCAGCGAGCACCATGTCATGATTCATTCCCACGATCGCCGTGTGATCTTTGACGGCTTTTTGAAATTCGGGCGGGAGCGTATCGATCCAGTTGACAGTCGAGGAATGCGCAGTTGCAAAAGAAAGAAACGGTGACAAGTCGTTTTTCAGTTGGTCAGGAGTCAAGTCCGGGACCCGGCCTCCAAAGTCCAGTACCAAGTCCGCCCCCTTCTGATTAGGCGTCGTCGTGGTTGGAGCGGTTGTCGTCATTGGAACGCCTGTCATGCTGACCTGCACGTGCTGACGCCAGTTGAAATGCGCCTTTGTTCCACCGTTAAGGCTGACGATGATTTCCTTCTCCCGAAATTCGATGTTCGTGATCTGCACTTGGTCACCAGGATTTGCAGCAGAGCCACGAGCTAATGCCGATCGTAGCTTTCCAGGGTCAACCGGCTTTCCCACGGCATAGCGGAAGCCTTGCTTTTGAGAGGGCAGCGGCTGGACCACGCGCGCATACTCCTGATCCACATAACGGATGATTGCAAGCTGCGACTTCGCCTGGGGTGTGTTGGACTTGGCCTTCGAATCCTGGCCAGCCGTGACAAAAATATCTGGCGGAGGGGGCGCAGAGGCGAACGCAGCATCCATCTGTGCCGCAGACTGCGGAGGGAGCAGGCGCACGCGAGGAAAATCCGTGGACGTCAGGAGTAATAAGGCCGCGGCGAGGCTGGTTAGGCGAAACATGTGATCTTCGATGACAACCTGGCGACCCGCATCGGAGGGAGGCCTCCCAAGACTTCGCTAAATGATAGCATTTTGGCACGCGGTGTTGAAGAAGCGCAGATGTGGACAAAGAGAGCGGCACAGGGCGCATTTAGGCCGCGAACTTCAGCACTGCAAGAAGGCGTTCGATCAGCCCGAAGCTGCCTTTGAATTCGCCTGGACTTTCCTTTTTTCCTCGGCCTTTTCCGCCGCGAGCTGAGGCTCAAAACATCGGCGGCAACGCGCCTCGTACATTCCTCCCGCGCCCACTACGATCAACTCTTCGGAGGCAACAAGTCGCTGGGTGTGGACAGCCGGGTTACCACATCGCGCGCATATCGCTAGCAACTTAGTGATTTCTTCCGACGCGACCAATAGCCGAGGCATCGGCTCGAACGGGCGTCCCATAAAATCCGTATCTAGGCCGGCGACGATTACGCGCTTGCCCAAATCGGCGAGGCGAGTGCAGCTGTCAAGCAAAGTCTCTCCTAAAAATTGCGCCTCATCAATGCCTACCACTTCCGTCCGCGCTTGTACCTTTTCGAGAACGCTCGCGCCGTCGTCGACCAGCTCTGAAGCAATCTCGAGTCCGGAGTGAGAGACGATGCCGTTCAAAGAATAACGGCGATCAATCACCGGCTTGAAAATTTGCACTCTTTGCCGGGCGATCTCCGCGCGACGCAAGCGGCGAATCAACTCTTCACTCTTGCCGGAAAACATCGGCCCGACGATCACTTCAATCCAACCCATGTTGCCTTTGACGATGTCCACGCTAGTCCTCTATGTCTAATATGCCTGAGCTACGATAGCTACTCAAGATGCCGCGCTGCTGCCTTCCCGGTGGTGCGCGTCCGGCGCAGTTCCCCGATAGAGACCGGCATTAAAGAATGGCGCAAATGCATTGATCAGCGCCACGCGAAAAGCATCCTGCCGCGTAATCAGGTTTCGCGTAAGCACTCCCCACGCGCCATGAGAATCACGAATGCCGCGCTCGCCCGCAAACGCGTCTATAGCGATGCCAAGCTCGACACGATCATCGACAACCTGCTTGGCCAGCGCTTCCGGGAGCAAGACGCTGCCGGATTGGCCATACGCGCTGTAGCCGTTTCCGTTGGACACATAAGCCCAATTCTGAAGAAAGACGAGATGCTTCTCGCCATCGAAAAAAACGTCGAGTCCGCCTTCGAGTCCCACGAAAAAACTCCAAGGGAGATTTTGTTCTCGCGCTCGGGCTTCGAGGAGTTGTGCACGGTGCTTTGCGCCAGACATTGTCTCCGCGCACGACAACGGAGTGTGTGCGACGCCACTTGGGACTTCTTCTCCGATCACTTCGAAAGTAGCGCTTGATTCCAGCACAGGGCCGAAAATGCTCAGCGCTTCCTGCAGAGCCTTCAGCTTTGGCGGCCGCGTAGTACCGACCGCGATTATTATCTTTGACATGGGCTGTCCAAGCGTCGTTTGCTACCTGAGGTGTGAATGGCCGTCCTTCCACAACTGCGTTTGCCTCTCGCGTCCGAAGCGACTGCTTAAGAAGCTCTTGAGCTCATCCACAGAAGAAAAGACTTGGTCAGCGCATGCGAGCATCCAGCCGCTGACTTGCGAAAGTGGGAACTCTGTGACCATGTATACCGGAATGCCTTTGCGGTATGCGAGCGTCAGCTCCGCTGATGTTCCGCCGCTTTGCAAGCCAGGGTCGCCCCAAAAGCAGATGAGGTAGTCTGCCTTGTTCTCGATCAGGTCCAAATCAAACTGCATGATTTTTCGTACAACGCGGCGAAATCGCTCGATATCGGCCGTTTTCCACTCACGGAAATGCGCGACTTCTTCATCCGTCAGATTTTTCTTTTCGTCTTCGGCAGGGTCATAGACGCGGTGTCCTAAATGATCGCGCAAGAACGGGGCAAGCTTCTGGCGCCACATTTTCCCGCCACCATTTGCGAATTCGATGGGTCCGCAGAGATAAGCCAGCATGGGGTCTGAGCAGGTGAAACTCTAGCACGGTAGGAGGCAGACCGCAAAGGCGGCAGGTGCACTCAAAAAACCTGAAAATGGAGCGGCCGAGGGGACTCGAACCCCCGCCTACAGCTTGGCAAGCTGTCGTACTACCCCTATACTACGGCCGCAAACGTTAAACCTTCTGTAGAAACTTTTATAGCATGCGAAACAGGGCCGGACAAGGCCCGTCGAACACACGTCCGCCGGACGCTAACATGGCCAAAGCGCAAGGCTCTCTATTCCAGTCTTGTGCTGGTCAGTTTACTTCGATGATTCGAGTCGCCTTCACGATAGGAGACTTCTTTTGCCTTTCAGCGAAGCTTGTCGCGCGCTCCCTGTTAATGTACACGCGCGCGAATTTTTCGCCGTCATGGTAGTAGACTGTGACTTGCCAATGACGGTGCTTGCGCCGCCGGTCGCTCCGGAATCGTGAGCTGCTCTTTCTAGGTTTTGCCTTGGATTTCTTCTTCACGAGTATCCCTTGTGTCGCGGGAGTATCGCAACTTCGGGCCTGCCGCGCAAGTCACAAATTGATTACCTTCCAGAAGTTGGGGTGCGGAAGGGCGGTTCGAAATGAACACTCTTTTTGGCAATCTTTAGAGACTTTCTGAGAGTACCTACGTCTAATTATTTTGACAGTGCACTGGAACTTTTAGCCATCTTCCAGCGTATTAGTAGGTGAGAACGGAAACGGAGACGGGCTTATGGTGATGAAACTAGAGCACGAACTGAATATCGAAGACCCCCGGCATCACTCTCCTGAGCGAGTTGAAACACTGCGCCAGTTGCTGGCCGGCGGAGCGCGCGTCGAAGCCGACCCGAAGCGGTCTGATTTCTTCGAGGTCGAGAGCGGCTCGGATGTCTACTATATACACATCTCGCCGATCAGCGGAAAGATCGTCCTGATCGCAGCTTGGCCCAAGGATGCTGTTCCGGGCGAAGAACTACACGTCACCCAAGCCGCATAAACGGCGCAACTATCAACTGTCAACTTTAAGCCAGTAAGTCCGATATCTTGAAACCAAGGTCTTTGAGGATTTGTGTGCTGACCTCATAGACCTCGGGGGCCGCGCTCGTGCGAACGTATACAGTATCGCCCGACGCGGCCGAGATTTCTACTGTTGTGGTCTTCTTCGATTTGTCCGTCAGCGTGATCTGTATCAGCGGCTTTTTCAGATGCGCGAGGACAGAAGCTGATGGCGTATCGTAGATTTTTGTGGCTCGCGTGTTCTGCAAGGGATCCAGTATCTTCCAACTTTGAACGGATTTTCCCTTGTCAGCGACAGGCTGGACCACTGACCACTGATCATCTTTTCCCTGCGCACATTCGATTGTTTCGTTCGCGTTCTGAACGGTGACGATTTGGACCGCCGTAGGATCAAACTGAAGAATGCTCTTATCACGCAGGTCGAAGAACGTCTTATCCAGTGAGTTGTAGGTCGTCGCATCCACACTGAAAATCATGGGCCGCGATTCATCGTGGCCGTAATAACTGTCGCCCTTCTTAGCCAGTAGCAGGTGAAACTGCTTCCCTCCCTGAGCGGTCGCGTCCAGTGTGACTGTCGGATGTGCCAATCCATATTTGTTCAGGTCAGTCGATGTTTCGCTGACCACATCCGTGAACTTGCTGCTCGAAAGCGAGCTGACCAGCGCATCGACGGTACTGGAGTCGGCGAGTGTTTGGCGCGGATTCGTTATCTCCCACCCAGCCTTTGCCTTGGTCACGATTACGCGGCCGCTTGAGTCATCCAAGGTCAATCCGGTAACTTCGGTGCTGTTCAAATCGATCATCGAACGGTCCCGCAACTGAGATACAGGTTTGGTCGTATCGTCGAGAAGTGATGTAGACAGCAGGTCAACCTGTTTCGAGTCGTCGACAACAGCGTAGACAGAACTATTCGAGAAGTCCTTATCACCGAGATCGACGGTGTGCGACGCGCCTTTCTTGTCCCGAAATTCGATCTTCACCGCAGGATTGACGAGTCCGTATTTCGCGAGACTGTCAGTGGGAACGAATGAACGCTGGATTTGCAAGCCGCTCAGGTCGCTCACAAGTCCGCCGATAGTGATTTGGTCAGCACGCGTTTGGACTGGTTGCGTCAAGTCCCAGTCAGTGCCCTTCTTCAAAAGCGAAATCGTCTGTCCGGCATTGTGAAGCGTCACGGCAGAAATATCGGCGGATTTTATCGAAAATGCGGATTTCGATGTGTCCTCGGAAGCGGTTTCCTTTGGAGCGTGTTTGCTGTCGTAGAAATAAACGAAGGCGCCCAAGGCAAGCGCGACGACCACAACAATTAATGTGCTTTTCTTCATGGCCCGACTAGCGGCGTTTCACCCAGACAACGATTCCAATAACAACAACAAGAAGCGGGACGAAAAGCATGCTGAGCCACTGCACTTCGCGCTGCTGCGCCTCGGTGAGCGTCACGCGGCGATTTGCGGCTTCCTTAGGGCGAATCGAAATCAGGTTCGATTCTTCTGTAAGCCAGTTAACGCTATTGAAAAAGAGATCTCCGTTGCGTTGCTGATCCTCCCACTGATTCGAAGCGAATTCAGAGTTGCCGATGACGACCAAACGCGCGTCAGCCTTCCCCGCGTTGTTTTCCGCCGCCACGCCAAGGGAAAGAGGGCCGCGCTGGTCTGTCTTTGGATCGAACTTCACGGTGCCATTGCCAAGGCTGGGGACCGTAAAGCTTGCAGCGGAAGTTTTGAGAAGTTCGATCGCCTGTGGTTGAGTTTTCGCACTGTCCGCGACGGCAACGGTCCGAGCGAGCGGGAAAAAAGTCATCGTGTCTTTGAAATTCCGCACGATCGGGCTTTCCCCATAGTTAATCACTAGAGGAACTCCCGGGCCCATTCCGAGCAAGCGGCCGACGCCGCTGACGTCGATAACGTAATCGCCCCCGACCTTGATGTTCCAAGGCTGCATAACGGCGCCAAGCTGAGGATCCAATCCCGGATCGAGGAGGAACATCGCCTTCCCGCCGCCATCAAGGTATTTCTCGACCATCTGAGCTTCTTGAGGAAAGAATGGCTTAGTCGGACCCGCGTCAATGAGCACGCTGCAATCAGATGGCACGCTTCCAGCCGTAACCAAGTTCACGGACTTTACTTGATAGTTTTCTTTCTGCAATTCCGCCGAAGCCCGACTGAGACCTTTGCCATCGCTCGCATCGATGGACTTCTCGCCATGCCCTTCAACAAAGCAGACGGTTTTGACCGTTGTGGAAGTCGCTTTCAAAATAGCCGAAGTGATATCTCCCTCGGTGGTGTCTTGCACGTGTTCGATGTGCGTTCCATTCACCACAACAACTTCGCCCATGCGGGTCACACCATATTGCTTGGCAAGACCCGGCTTTTCCTGCGGGTCGACGACACTGAAATGGATGTGATGATTCAGATCCTGGTATTCGGCCATTTGATCTTTCATGGCACCGATTTGTTGCTGCATCTCAGGGTCGCTCGGCTTGGCAAACATGAATACCTGCACATCAGCACGAACCGAGTCCACGATCTTCTTGGTCTGATCTGACAGCGTGTACAACTTCTCCGTGGTCAGGTCGAAGGCCTTATGATGGCGATAGCCCAAATAATTGAGGAAAACTAGGATTGCCAGCACGGCGATGACAAGAACGGTTGTGTTTGTCCCCAGCTTGGAAGACCGTTTCGAAAAAAAACCTATGAGGCTGCCGAAGTCGAGAACCAGCCAGGCAAGAATCAGCACGCCGCCGGCAATCAGCACGATTTTTGTGGCAAGCTGGAGTTCCCCTACAATGGAGTAACGTACGTAGCCCACGACGAGAAGGGCCAGACCGATTGCGCCGGCCAGCTGAACGAGTTCCTTGCGTTTGAATGTCATCTGCCCTGGACCTTCTCGTCATTCATCAAGAGTTTCACGCGCGCCTCCAGCGCATGGATTCGACGGAACGAAGGGTCAGGAAAATTCCAAGGAATATCCAACACCCGAAGAAAACCAGCCCCGTTGTGTCGATGATGCCTTGAACAAACGGATTGTAGTGCTCCAACACGGCCGCATACTGAAGCGATTGCGCGAGTGCGCTGGTACCTTGGGAAAACGCTCCGAGCAGCCACAGCAGCAACGAAAGGCCAAGGATCATCACGCCGGAGACGATTTGATTTTCTGTAAGTGACGAAAGAAAAGAGCCCAACGCCAGAAGCATTGCTCCCAGCAAGAGAACACCGAGATATCCGCCGGCGATGATTCGCCAAGGCGGCGCGGGATCACTGTGCGCGAAAATGTAGATCACATAGAAAACTGTGGGCAGAATCATGACAACCAGCAGACTGAAAGAAGCCAAAAACTTCCCCAGCACAATCTGGGCATCAGTGATCGGCGAGGTCATCAATAGTTCCATGGTTCCGCGCTTGCGCTCTTCGGAATAAACGCCCATGGTCAAAAGCGGCGTAAAGAACAAGATAACGATTCCGATCGTGCCGAGAAAGATTCGTAGGAAAACGCTCGGCACGTCAAAATTGGCTGGCTGCCCCATCTGCATTCCCTGCAACATGAGACGGTTGGCGTAGTTGGTCACCTCAACCAAGTAATTGCTGAAGAAGACTCCACTGAGAGCCAGAAACACGCAGGCAATGATGTAAGCGACCGGCGACACGAAGTAGTGGTTCATTTCTTTTTTATAGATTGCGTAAAGGCCGCGCATACTACTTTGACTCCTCTGGTCTCTTGTGCGCTGGATCTTCCGTTGTAAGCTGCAAGAAAATGTCCTCCAAGCTCAGGTTTTGACCGCGCAGTTCGTAGAGTGGCCAGCCTTGCCCGACTATCTTCGCCGCAATCTGGCTGCGCAGATCCTGCCCCTGGCTCGCTTCCACCGTAGCGACCATGCGATCGCTGGAACCCATCGACTCGATTTGAACTCGCTGCGCGCCAGGGATCTTCTGTAGCACATCGCGCAACTGTTGTTCCGGCGCTTGAGCCACTATGCGAATTCGTTCACCGCCCTTCAGTTGCAGCGTTAGATTTTCTGGAGTATCCACCGCGACGATTTTGCCGTGATTGATGATGACCACGCGGTCGCAGGTCATGCTGACTTCGGGCAGGATGTGGGTCGACAAAATAATGGTGTGGCTGCCGGCAAGACCCTTGATGAGATGGCGAACTTCGATAATTTGCTTGGGATCGAGCCCGACGGTCGGTTCGTCGAGAATAATCACATCCGGGTCATGCACAATCGCTTGAGCAAGGCCGACGCGCTGCTTGAATCCGCGGGATAGGCGTTTGATGAGCTGGTCCCGCTGCTCCGCGAGGCCGGCCATTTCCATTGCCGCTTCGACTCGTTGCGCTCGCTTTTCGACGGGCACGTTTTTAATGCGCGCCACGAAGTCCAGATAGCTGGACACGGTCATGTCGAAATAGAGAGGCGGGGTTTCCGGCAGATAACCAATTCTGCGGCGGACTTCCATCGAGTCGTTAAAAACGTCGAAGCCAGCGACCTTCGCAGTGCCCTGCGTAGCCGGAAGATAGCCCGTCAGCACGCGCATAGTGGTTGTCTTGCCCGCGCCGTTTGGGCCAAGAAATCCGAGGATTTCACCTTTGTTTACTGAAAAAGTGATGTGATCAACTGCTGTTTTGTCGCCGTATGATTTCGTTAAGTCTTGAACTTCTATCAATCCGTTTCCTCCAACGCTCGCACAGGCTCGGCTTATCGAATCTGCGCGCTACGTCACTATTATGCGAACGGCCTTTTATACTAAATTCGCGACCCGACGCCAAGAGTCCAGTCTGAAATGAAAATGGCTTCACGGGTAACGCAGATATTACATCCGAGAGAATCCATTCATTGAAATAAGGTTGCCTGTTTTTTTTTGGCGGCCGATGTTTCGATTTCAGGCGTTGACTTGCACCTTGCAGAAGCATTAAGGTTCGCCGCCAATGACCAAACAGCGATTGCTGATCGCGTTTTTAGTTGCCTGCACAGCGGCAGTGGCTCTCTCGCTTGTGAGCCACGCAGGCATTATTCGTATGTCGCCTACCTCGCTTGAGACGATTCGCTGGCTGGCAATCTTACTGCTGGCGATTTACGCGACTGCGCGCCGCTCGCTGACACTGTGGATTCTTGTTGGCCTGTTCGCCGGCGCCGAACTCGGGTACGACGCGCCTGCTACGGCCGTTAAATGCCAGATCTTCGGCTCCATTTTTTTGCGGCTTATTAAAGTCATCATCGCTCCCCTGCTGTTTGGGACTCTAGTCGTCGGCATCGCCGGCCACGCCGAACTCAAAAAAGTTGGACGCATGGCGATCAAGGCGCTGATCTACTTCGAGATTGTCTCGACCATCGCGCTCATTATCGGCCTAATTGCAATCAATATCAGTCGTGCCGGAGTTGGCGTTCGTTTATCCCCGCAGGCGAATGAACAGGTGCTACCGACAACCAATCAGTCGCCCAGCCAGCTCATTCTGAATGTGTTTCCCGAGAATATCGCCAAGTCAGTAGCCGACGGACAAATCCTCCAGGTAGTTGTCTTCAGCATTTTGTTCGCCATCGGTCTCGCGCTGGTCAAGGAGCCCAAGCGCCGCCCAATGGTCGCGTTCGCCGAAAGCCTTTCCGAGGTGATGTTCAAATTCACGAACATCGTGATGTACACGGCTCCGCTGGGAGTCTTTGGCGCAATTGCGTACACGACCGGGCACATGGGTCTGAGCGTGATGCTGCCGCTGCTCAAACTCCTGGCGACTCTGTATGTCGCGCTGATTGCATTTACGTTGCTGGTGCTTTTGCCGATTGCATTGATGGTGCGCATCCCGCTTGGCAAGTTTCTCCATGCGATTGCCGAGCCGACCACAATTGCATTTGGCACGAGCAGTTCCGAAGCAGCACTGCCTAGCGCGATGGAAGAGCTCGAGAAATTCGGGATACCTCGCGGAATCGTCGCGTTTGTGATGCCGACGGGTTACAGCTTCAACCTCGCAGGCTCAAGTCTCTATGAATCGCTGGCGGTGATCTTCATGGCGCAGGCTGCCGGCGTGCATCTCGGATTCGGCCAGCAGTTTGTCCTGTTGATGACACTTCTTCTCAGCAGCAAAGGCACAGCGGGCGTCGCACGAGCCGGGCTGGTTATTGTTCTGGCCGCGGCGGTCTCCATGCATTTGCCCATGGAGCCGTTTTACCTTTTGTTTGGCGTGGACGCGTTGATGGATATGGTGCGGACGGTAGTCAACGTGGTGGGAAATTGCCTGGCAACAGTCGTTGTCGCGCGATGGGAAGGCGAAGCACCCGTCGCAACTGACTAAGATCTTTCCTTCACCTCACTCGGGACTTTGCGGAATACTTTCGCGGGCAACATCAGCACTCGTCGGCGCATCCAGAACCCTGTGACAATCGGCCCACGTTCTCCTAAGAGGGGAAATGTCTCCACTGTTGAATGCGAGTGCGAGATTGTGCGCCAACATGTGCGTTGACACTGCGCAGGCGTTTTGTTATTCAACTTGTTTGCCTCGGAGCCGGGGCTTCAGAGAGTGTGTGTGTTGGACTGCTGGAATGGCCGTTCCGGCGGACTCTAATTTCGTGAAGGGCGATCGCTGAATCGATGAAGTGTGGCTACGACTCTTCTGCAGTGATGGGGCGAGCACAAACGCCCGGCCGATTTGGCTTGCTGTTGCTGGCCATCTTGATTTCTGGTTGCGGAGGGGCGCCTTCCGGACTTGTTGTAGTGCTTAATCCTAGCGGAAATCAGGCTGTCGATCAGAATCAATCGATTTCATTCACAGCCTTTGTTCCCAACGACACTTCGAACGCCGGAGTGACGTGGAGCCTGTCTGGCGGCCACTGCAAGGGAGCCGCTTGCGGAACCTTCGCAAACAGCACGCCCAGCTCCGTCACCTATCAAGCGCCCAAGTCTGAACCCAATTTGCTTACCGTCACGCTCACGGCCACATCCAATGCGAATAACCGAGTCTTTGCCCAATTGAACATCGCTGTGAGTCCTGCGCCCACGATCTCTACAACCACCTTGCCGGGAGTTTTGAATGGCGCTGATTATAGCCAGCAAGTCATTGCAAATGGTGGCGTGGCACCTCTTGTGTTCAGCGTCTCTTCGGGTACTCTTCCTCCCGGCTTGAACCTGAATACCAACGGCTTTATTACTGGTCGGACGACAGCCGACGGCGGCACATTCAATTTTACTTTGATGGTTACAGACCAGGGAACCCCGCCTTTGACAGCCACACAAACTTATACGCTCTCGGTCTCGGCCGCGCCGCCTCTGTCCGTGGCGACCACTTCGCTTGCGAATGCTGCCCAGGGCACCCCTTATAACGCCGCACTCCAAGCCTCTGGCGGTGTTCCGCCGCTGACGTGGAGTATTACGTCTGGCTCGCTGGCACCGGGTTTGACTCTGGCTCCAATGACCGGCCAAATCTCCGGCACTCCTACAACCCAAGGGAATTTCCCATTTAGCGTAGAGGTCACCGACTCTGCCCTTTTGCCTCCAAACAACCACCCGCAGACTGCGACGCAGCCACTAAGTATTACGGTCGGACCGCCGGGCGCATTCTCAATTGTCACAAGCTCTTTGCCTCAAGCGGAAACCGCGAACCTGTACAGTCAAACCATTCTCACGACTGGCGGAATCGGCCCGTTCAATTGGACGCTAACCAACGGCATATTGCCTTCAGGAATATCGCTGAACGCCTCGACCGGTACGATTTCTGGAATTGCAACGGGCGTTTCGACCAACACCTTCACGGTTCAGGTTACGGATTCCGAGAGCCCTCCAGCAACTGCCTCTGCCACATTCACGATTCCCGTGATTGCGGCGACAAACAACAACGGATTGCTCAAGGGCCAATACGCCTTCGTCTTCGGCGGTTTCAATCCAAACGGACCGGTCGCTTTTGGCGGAATCTTGACGGCAAATGGGACGGGCTTCATTCAAGGCGTCGAGGACAGTAACAACAACGACGCTGCCAACACCACGCAGGACAATGGCCCTGGGCCTACACAAGGGAATGCCATTGGCGGCGCTTACGCGATGACTCCGAACGGGCAGGGCACAATGACCCTGACGGTCAACGGGATTAACTACAGGTACGTTGTGGCACTCGATGGTAACGGTGATGGGCAACTCATCGAAGCTGATACAACGTCAACGAGCACCCGCGGCACGGGGATTCTGCGTAAGCTGCCAACCGTGACACCGAATTTCGTCAACGCAGACTTCAACGGCAATTACGCGTTTCAGCTGGCAGGGATTGATTCCAGCGGCCAGCGGGCGACGCTCGCTGGCGTTTTCCAGGCAGACGGCGCCGGTCTTCTAAAGAACGGCAATGTGGACACTGATGACGCGGGAACGGTCGGCACAAACATTACTGGCGTGACCGGGACGTTTCTGGTTGCACAAAACGGGCGCGGGAATGCCTCAATTGCGATTCCAGGCGGAGACTCACTCAATTTCGTCATCTACATGATTACTCCTTCCGATGTGCTTTTCATGGGATTCGATCCGCTTGACGCCGCGCATCCGATGACAGTCGGCGAGGCGATACTGCAGACACAGGCATCCTTCGATGGCACTTCACTGAACGGTGTGAGCATCGCCACGACGACAGGTCAGGACAGCTCCGGAAAATCCACTGTATTGCTCGCCCAACTCACTGGAAACGGTTCAGGCGGAGTGAGTGCAGCGATTAATGGCAATGATGGAGGTTCGATCACGGCGACCAACGCCAACGGAAGTTATACGGTCGCCTCCAATGGACGCGTTTCGATCAGTGGTTTGGGCAATCAGTTAGCTGCACTCTACCTTATTTCTCCGGGCTTTGGTTTTCTAATTGGACAGGACTCGGCAGCGTCTTCGGGTTTGGCTGAAGCTCAATCCTCTGGACCGTTTACTGCGGCTTCTTTCGACAGTTACTTCAGTTTCGGTCCACCTTTGGTTGGGTCGCCGTGGGCGGGAGGTAAAGCGACGAATGACTTCGTTGGCTCTATAGTCTCGGATGGAGTATCGGGTATCTCCGGAAAAGTTAACGAAACGACTAGCAACGACACTTTAAACTTGATTCTAACCACGTCCGGAAGCTACAGCGTGGCGTCGAGCGGCAGCGGTTCGATGAGTTTTGGTTCTCCGTCGCAACTTCCTTCGCAATTTGTCTTTTACCTTGTCTCGCCGACGCAGATTCGAGCTATTTCGTCCGTTCCGTCAGACACCCAACCTATGGTGTTCTTCTTGAACCATTAGACAGTTGCGCTGAAAAATCCTACAGAGCCATCGTGATCGAAGTACCAGCAGCAGCAAAGACGGCGGGCATTTCCTTGCGTGCAAGAGGCAGGAAATGTTGAACAATCACAGGGTCAAATTGACTTCCACACGCCTCCAATAAGCGTCGCTCCGCTTCTTCGAAGGGCAGGCCATTCCGATAGGGACGCGTGGAAACCATAGCGTCGAAGGAATCGATCACCGACACGATACGCGAGCCGACTGGGATTTCATCACCTTTGAGGCCGCCAGGGTATCCCTCACCATCGAAACTTTCATGGTGATGGAGAATCAACAGGCTCGCGCGCTCCAAACCAGGAATCTGGCGTAGAACCACCCAGCCATATTCAGGGTGTTTCTTCATCAGCTCGTATTCCTCATTTGTTAGGCGCGAGGGCTTGTTGAGGATCGCGTCGGGAATTCCGATCTTCCCTATGTCGTGCAGGAGGGCCGCAACTTCAATATCCGCCAAGCCCTTTTCGTCGAGACCAAGTTCTCCCGCAACGTGAAGCGCCCATTCAGCCAGCCGTGTGCTGTGAACGCCTGTATTGAGGTCCTTCAGGTCCAAGAGTTGATTAAACGAGCAGACCACCGAAGTGCGCAGCGCAAGAAGCTGTTCCTCAACCTCCTTAATGCGCAACGGCGCTTGGCGAGAATCTGCCACCGGCCGCCGAATGCTGCTTGGGGCGAGCGCGACGCCGACCGCAAGATTCGTTCTGCTCTCAAAAATGCCCGACGTCAGCATATCTTCATCGACCGGTCGTCATTCACTGCCGAGAGAGCCACGACAAGGCTGTAAAGATGTCCAGTTCTCCATTGCCCATGTTCGGCCCGATCGAATTGGCATTCGCGACCGCTTTGGCGGCAGTGGATTGATTCATTTGCGGGTGCATGTTGATTAAGAGGGACACCGTACCCGCAACCATCGGCGACGTAAATGAAGTGCCCGAAGTCACCGAATAAGTGCCAAACGGATACGTGGTGATGACGTTTTCGCCGGGTCCGGCCACCCAAACAACCTGGTTGCCATAGTTGGAGAAGCTCGAGCGCTGATCAAAATCGTTCGTCGAAGCAACCCCCATCACATTCTGCAACCCTGCCGGATATACCAGCTCGTTTTTGCCGTCGTTACCGCTCGACGCTACGCAGACTACGTTGTTTGAATTTGCATAGTTAATAGCATCATTCAATTCGGTTGAACTGCTCGAAAGCTCGAAGCTCATGTTGATGACGTTGGCTTTGTTCTGAACGGCATAGTAGATGCCGCTGATGATGTTCGACACCGTGCCGCTTCCATCGGCACCGAAAGCCTTCACCGGGAGCAAGCGAGCCGTCGGAGCGACCAAGTGGATCATTCCCATCACTTCGGTCCCGTGGCCGAACGCGGAATATGGCGTCCCGTCCAACATGGCGGCCGTGTGCTGATCGAGCATCGCCGCCGTATGCTGATCAACGAATGCTGCCTGGCATGAACTGCACGCTGAGCCACTCGCTCCATTCAGATCCGGCATTTCCGAACCGCCGGGTTGGTTGCGCGTGAAGTCATATCCCTTGAGCAAAACTGGTTTGAGGGCCGGATGGTTTGGGTCGACACCTGTGTCGATATCCGCGACGATTCCCGCTCCGGTTAGCCGAAAGGCCTTCTGAGCCTGCGGTAAGTCGATGATTTGGGTGGCTGGCTGCGTTGCATAGCCATACCAAACTACAGAGCCGTAATAGTTGACCGGCGTCTGCTGATACAAGTTCGAGGGAATCGCCGTCTGAGACGGTCCTGCGTTCGAAGACGGCGGTATAACGACGAGCTGATCCGGTTCAGCATCGAGAATCCCGGTCACGAGGTTGAGAACGGACGCGAGTACTTGAGGTAACAGCCCCTGGGCTGGCTTAACCAGGAAAACCTGGTTCTGGCCGTCAAGATTGCGAACTACCGTGCAGCCATTTACGAGGCAGATCCGTTGCATACCCGCCAGGCCCTGATTCGTCCGCACAATCACGGCTTGTGGCTGCCCTAACAGGTCTCCGACTGCCGTGGTGACAGTCTGTGTAACCCCAGAAAGCAGGCCACCCAGAAGTCCCTGGGCTGAGGCTGCCTTAGGGCACAGCGCTAGAATCAGTAATGCTGAAAGCCACGTTAACCGTTTCATGATGCCTGCTCCTTTGGCCGTTTTGTCCGTTCCGAGGTTCTAGTCTTGCTAAGACCATCGCTAGCCTCAATGGTACCAGCGGACACTTTCGACCTCTTCAAAATCAGCCTTTCTTCCTAGTACGAACGTCCTGACTGGATAGCCTCGCCTTAACTGACTTTGAATCAATATCATCCAATATCCCCGTCACAGTGGATGTCGAGGGAACCAGTAGAGGAATCTTGATGTCGCGCGAGCGGGGCAGGGTCAGTAACAGTTGGAGCTGGCCCTCCAGCGAGCACTCCAGGTGAAACTCCCCTAACGCGTTGGTCTGGGATTCGCCTAGAATTTTGTTTCCGCGCAATAGGGCTACCGTGACCTGAGCGCCGACCCTCACCGGGTCTTCCGAGTTCAGTACTTGTCCCACTAATGAAACTTTGTCCGAATCCATCTGCGGCTCCATTCGCAGATCGATTCGATAACTGCCAACCCCGAAAAGCATTTGGCGCACAGTCGGAGAGGCTGACCGAACGCCCGCGATCACCGGGCTCTGAAGACTGTCAAACAACAGGCGCGCAACTGAGGGCTTAGCTGACTGGCCGTGCAACACCAGGAGGCCCTTAGCCATGTGCACAGCAGCATCCGGCGGGTCATAGGAATGGTCACGCTGTGCAACTTGGCGAATCCTGGCCCATGTCTTCAAGACCTCGCCACATTGCTTGCAACCACTGTCCAAGTGCGCTTGCATAAGCTCCTTCCGGTTTTCCTCAACGACCTCTCTTGCGAAATCGGCCCATTCTTCCAACGAAAAGTGCTTCATCTCGCCTCCCCCAAATAATTGGACAACTCTATACCGTTCAGTGACTTACGACACCCGAAAATCTTCCCATGCCTATCCATAAGGGTGTGGACCGGGCTCAAAAATATAGGGGTCAAGGAAAAATTGTTTGGGGGCTTTACGCAGCCGAAATGTTGCCGGTCAAGATGAACGGGGCCCAGTGGTAGGGGTGGGGGTAGCGGCGACGCACATCGTGCACAGCTCCCTGTAGCGCGGACGCCTTATCAGCCTCGCCCTTAAGGTGCTTATAGAAGCACCTCATGAAGTCAGTCGTACTTCGATCGTGCACATTCCAGAGGCTCAACAAAACCGACCGGGCCCCCGCGTACAACAGCCCGCGGATCAGCCCTAGCAGCTCATCTCCGGCGGTAACTACATTGAGGCCCGTGGCGCAGCCGCTCAACGTGACCAGATCCGCCTCAAGTTTAAGTTGATACAAATCATAGAGGCTCAGGTATCCGTCGCCCAGCTTGATTCCCGAGAACATCGGGTTATCCTGACGAAAAGTGCCGTGTGTCGCGATGTGTATGAGGCGGCTTTGCGACCCCTGCGTTCGCAGTGCTTGCTGGTTTGCTTCGTTTCCCAAAAGCAGCTTGGCGTTCTCCAGGATGCCAGCAACCGATTGTGTTTCTTCTTCAATAAGAGGTGCCGCGGCGTCGGGGATCCCAAAGATTAGAGATTTCCGTGATGCCGTGGGAGCCTTCTGCTGACACAGGGAATAAATCGTGGCGCTTGGCGCATAGGACATTGTGTGTTCGTCAATCATGTAGCGTTCGCCATCGAATAGCGCGTGGAATGGCAAATAATGCAGGATGCCATGCGGAACGATTACGACGTGACGAGCATTCAGACGCTCGCGCAACGGAGCCATCAACTCTTGATGCAGTTCACCGAGGTGCGCTCGCGCTGCGTCCAACAGAGGTCCTTCGAATTGCTGCACATACTCCGCGCCAAGATGGAACTTGGCCATCTGGAAATGCAGCATGCGAAGCAAATTGACGGCGCGCGACACAGGAGTGACCGGCACGATTTCCAATCTGTCGCGGGTCAAAACCGCTGCAACAAATTCATCGTGGATCGAAAAGTATTCAACCAGTGCTGTTTCCGTCGGCATCGATGCGCGAACGGTTTCAAGCGAAGCGAGGGTTTGCTGTTGATTGAACGTCAGGTCGATCTCAGGGGCCGGCAGCTCGCGCAGGGCTCGCAATAATTCATTCTCGTGAGCTAGAGTTTTTTTCTGAAGAGCTTCGATTCTCTGAGGCGAAGGATCGGTGCTGCAAAGTTGCTCTTGCTCCAACCGCCGGTAATACCAGTTCAACTCTTCGCGCATTTCTCGAATCCGTCGCACTAAGCCGCTCTGTCCTGCATCCGTGGTTGCGGGGATCGCTTGTACGTGATGCACGAGGAGTTCGGCCAAGCTTCGTGACTTCGCCATCTCCATGTAACCAAACGATTCCTCGGCGGCATTCCCCTTGGACTCGTCGCTTAAGCACAGGGCCGCCAGGCATTCGTACACTTCGAGTCGGTTCTTCATGAAAGCGATCTTCAGTTCTTCGCCGCGGAGAGCGCTTCGCAACGCCTCCAGGGCCGCGCGCGCCCGTTGATATGATTCATACGCGCCAGCGCGGTCATTCACTGCCTCTTGTATCTGCCCCATCAAAAACTCCGCCTGATATCGCAGCGTCGGCGCTTCCAAAGAGGCCAGCCGGCTAAGCGCTTTCTCACATTCGGCGCGCGCAATGGGCAAGTCCCCTGTCCGGAGCGACACTCGAGCCAGGAGCAAATGGCACAGCACCGCTTTACCCGGAAGAAAGGAAGTCTCAAAGAATTCCGCGGCTCGCTTGCACAGTCGCCGCGATTCAAATAAACGGCCTTCATTAAAGAGCACGAGCGCTTCATAAAGGTCGACCAGCCACGGCCAGACAAGATTCTTTTCGCGAACAAACTTAAGGCGTGCCTGCTTGAAGAGTTCGATCGCGCGAAGAGCCTTTCCCACCTGGCTCAACGCCATAGCCTCGTTTGCCTGGCACTTCGCCTCCTCGTAGCCCATTCCCAGTTTCTGAAAGCGCAAATATCCTTCGTGGGCTACTTCCTGTGCTTCCGTGCTCAAATTCAACTCGAGATAGATCTCCGACAAGTCCAAGTAGCAAAGCGCCCAAACGTGCGCGTCGCCGTTCTCTTCGCATTTTTGACGTGTTGCTCGAAGCATTTCAATCGCGCGGCTGTATTCTCCACGCAGGTAATAGAGATAGGCGATGTTGTAGTCTGCCTGAGTCACCAGCAGCGTCATCCGGTGCTGAACACACATCTCGCGCGCCCGCTCGTATGTCGCAAGCGCGCGCGGGAAATCATTCAGCGTAATCAGGCACACGGACATGTTATAAAGCGCTACGGCGAGGCCTTCCGCATCTCGAAAAGGCAGCAACATCTCGTATGCGCGCTCGTAGCACGCGATGCCCTCCTCGAATCGGTCCTGCCGGTGATAAATATTTCCTACGTTGATTTCGAGATGCCCCAGCCGCTGCTTGTCCCCGACGTGTTCGAAGATTCTCCTGGCTTCTTCTGCTGCGGCGAAAGCGCGGTCGTATTCACCAAGCAAAATGAATGGCTGAATAGACGGGATCAGGGTGCGCGCTTCTTCTGTCGCGTTGCCGATTTTGCGGAAGATCTGAACGGCTTGATTGTGGAAATCGAGGGCCTTCTGATTGTCGCCGACCATGTAAAGCGCGTTTGCCTTCGACCGCAAGGTGCGTCCCAGAATGTCCCGGTCGCGTGACTTGCGTGCGATTGCAACGGCAGCTTCAGATAGTGAAAGTGCTTCGTGAGTGTCTACGCGCAGCTTGGTCCGGACAATTTCGTTTAATTGTTGCGCGATACTCGCAGTGCACACCTTTGGATGGCGTGAAAGATAACGCGCGCGGCTCGCATCATCGCCAAGATTCGCCAAGTCGGCGATCAACTTCGCCGGGAGCGATCCTTTCTTTTTCCGTCGAGCCACTAGAATTCCGTTTCAGTAAGGCGTTTGCGCAAGCGCTCCAGGCAGCGCTGGCGAATAAAGCCGATTGATCCCGTGGATAGGCCGAGCTCGGCGGCGAGCTGCTCATAGGGACGAGGCGGCTCTTCGAAAAACAACATTTGAATCAGTTGCCGGCACCGCGGTGGAAGGTCCGAAATGGCATTCCTTAGTGTTTGCTCCTTTTCCGCTTCACGCAAGATGCCTTCTGCGTGCGGCGGGATGCTGGCGTCGAATGATTCGTCATCCGGATCGCGCGCCTCTGTCCTCTGCATCTGGCGTTTGTGATGGAAGCATTTGTGCGCCGCTACCTGCATAATCCACTTCGGCAAGGCCTTCGGCTGCCGCAGCTTGGAAAGTTCCGACAAAAGCTCAACGCACACCGCCTGAAAAATTTCCGTCGCGTCGTCCGTAGAGAAGCCGTACTTGACGGGAATCGAAAAGATGAGCTTTTTGTATTTGTCGATGAGCGCCGACCATGCCTCTTCGTTGCGGCGCAGACACTCCTTGACGAGCTGTTCATCCGTCCACACAGGACGGCTCTTTACCATCACTGAAGATGTTCGCGGCACGTCTCGCCTTCATCCCTGCGATCTAGTGGACATAAAGCTCATCCACATTCGACAGCACGTACGGTTCGAGGACCGCCGGATGAAAGTTCCCGACGCGATTTTTTGCGCCCACCAAAATATGGGGGCTTGCCAGGCAGATCACTGGGAGCTCTCGCGCGACAATTTGCTGCACCTGATCGTAAAGCTCCTTGCGGCGCGCGTAATTCAATGTGACCTGCTGCTGGTTCATAAGCTGGTCCAGCTGCGCTTCCCAAGGCGTCGCCGGTTTCGATTCGGTCAAATTCCACAAATGCGTGCCGCCGCTCGAGAGCCACACATTCATCTCTGATTCGGGATCGGCATCGCCGCTCGCTAAACCCATTACCGCGGCCTCGTAATCGAAGCTGTTGAGCAGCCTGTCCACCATCGCGCCGAAATCCAGCGACACGATATGCACATTCATTCCTAATTTCGTGAGGTCGTCCTGTATGAGCGTCGCCATTTTCGAGCGCTCTGCGTTTGAAGAACTCGTGAGGATTGAAAACTCGACTGGCCGGCCGTGCGAGTCAACCAGATTGCCGCTGTTGTTCCACGAAAAGCCTGCACTGCGCAGCAATTCGCGCGCGCGATCAACCGACTGTGGCGGATCTGCAAGCGTCGAATCCACCCACAGCTTGTTCCCTGGAGTCACTTGACTCCAAAGGGGAGTCGCGCGGCCGTTGTACACAAGGCGCACAATTCCATCGCGGTCAATCGCGGTGGAGACGGCTTGACGGAAATGCACATCTTGAAACCACGGCTGTTTCTGCGCGATCGCCGGCAAATTTTTCCCGTCCACATTATTGAGATTGAAAAAAAGAAAGTTATACTCAAGTCCGGGCCCCAAATCCTGAAGTGCATATCCCTTCGCGGTTTGCTCTCGTTGCAGCACTGCAAAATTCTCGGCGCTGAATCGGCTCAATAAATCCGTGTCGCCAGCCTGAAAACGAATTACCTGAGCATCCTCGCTCGGGACGAACAAGAAAACGAGCTGATCGATATATGGCAACCGGTACCCGGCATGGTCTGCCTTCCAGTAATACGGGTTCCGTTCGAGAACGATCCGCTGGCCGGGTACATACTCCTTCAGACGAAACGGCCCAAGCCCTGCAAATTCCTCGGGCTGCGCGGAAATTCCCCAAGATTTGGAGAATGTTCCGTTTTTGTACGCACTCTCCAAAGTGTGTTTAGGAAGGATGGCCACTCCATCGAAAATTCGTTCCGCCGCGGCGTAAGGCTCGGTCAGCTGAAACTGCACCGTGTAATCGTCGATCTTTTTCACGGAAATCGGCTTACCGTCGACGACGAGCAAATCCCGCTGCGGTGAATGGATCTTCTCGTCCAGATACAACTGAAAACTAAAAACGACGTCATCCGCTGTGAACGGTCGTCCGTCTGAAAATCTCAGCCCGCGCCGTAGTTGAAGAGTGAAAGTCTTGCCATCGTGCGAAACGGTCCACGACTTGGCCAGCGCGGGCTCAGTCTTCTGCGTTTCCCGGTTGATGTGAATCAGGTCCGCATTCATGCAATCGATGATCTCTCGCGTGGACTCATCGACGACAAGAACAGGATTCAAAGTCTTGGGGTCTGAACGCACAGCGACGGTAATTGTTCCGCCGGGCTGCCCGAGCGCATTGCTCGTAACCATCAACTCTTCTTTCGACTGAGCGCCATGCGCCTGCGTGACAGCAAGCGCGCACGCAAATCCAAGAAATAGGCAGACGGCGGCCACACAGCATGTGCGAACTCTGTGCATATCAGAATTCTTAGCAGAGATTGGTCAGCTTTTACAGCACGACGGACTTGACGCGTTCCTGCAGAGCATCGGCTACCGCATAGTAGGAAAGGAACACCGGGATCAGCAGCAGCGCTGGCAAAAACATCCACCAATACGAGACCAGCACGTAGTATTGCTGCAAAGATGACAGCAAATTGCCCCAGCTTGCCATGGGTTCGCTTACGCCCAAGCCGAGAAAAGTCAGCGTCACTTCCGCGAGAACATATTGCGGCACGAGAAGCGTCATCTGCGTCAGCATGACGCCATACGCCTGTGGAAGAATATGTTTGCGCAACAAATACAAGTCAGACGCACCAAACGCTTGCGCGGCTGTAACGAAATTTCGCTCTTTCGCGCTCAGCACAATTCCTCGAACCAGCCGTGCTGGACGCGCCCAGCCAATGAGGCCAATCACTACGATCAGCAAGAGGAACACCTGCCACTGCGCGACTTGCAGCGGAAGCGCTGCTCGCACCGCGAAAAGAAGATAGAGCCATGGCAACGCCAGAAAAAGCTCTCCGCCTCGCATCAGAACGTCGTCCAGCCAGCCTCCGTAGAAGCCCGCCAAACTGCCGATGATGCTGCCGAACAAAATCGAGAAGCCCGCTGCAATCCAGCCCGCCGCCAGCGAAATCTGCCCGCCGTAAAGCAATCGTGAAAATTGATCTCGGCCATAACCATCGGTGCCGAGCAAAAATACTCGCCCAGGTGCATCCGCTCCGAAAAAGTGCGTACGCAACGGAAAAAGACCTCCAAGTTTGTGCGGCTCCCCGGTAACGAACAGCCTAAGCGCGTAAACGTGCTGAAAGTCCTCGACATACGAGCCGTAATTCTGCGGGTCATCCTTCCAACCGTAAACGAACGGCAGAAAATGAACTTTGCGTTGCCGATCGATAAAATGGATTCGAGAAGGCGGCGTGTACGGCAGCGCGCGATCCTGCGTCGAGTAACTGTACGGTGCAAAAAAGCCCGCAAACAAAATCACGCCGTGAAACGCTGCGAGCACTGTGAGTGTCACCCAGAGCTTGTAGCGTCGCTTCAACATTTACTCGACCCGGATCCGCGGATCGCTCACAAAAAGCAGAACGTCCGCAACAAGATTGCCCATCACCAAAGACACCGACGACAACATCACCACTCCGATTACGACGTAGGCGTCGCGCGCCAGAATGGCTTGAACCATCAGCGGCCCCAGTCCGGGCCAACTCAAAACGACTTCGATGATTACCGATGCGCTCAACATCGTCGCAATCGAGAATCCAAGGAGCGAAATCAGCGGATTCGACGCAGCCGGCAGCGCATAGCGAAACAGCAGGCGTGAGCGCGGCACGCCGTGTCCTCGCGCGGCCTGAATGAACGGTGATTCCAGCGCGTCAATCATCGCCGACCGGACATGCCTCACCAGAATCGGCAAGGTTGCCAAAGCCAGACCAAAGGCTGGCAAAATCAAGTGGCGAGCGATATCCGGCGCGGCGCTCCAAAATCCCGAGTGTGCGGCTCCGACCGAAATCATACCTCCCGTGGGAAACCACCCCGTGCGCACTGCGAGCAACAGCAACATCAGCGCGAGCAGCAGATCGGGGATCATCAGCAACGTGGACGTCGCGACCCCGCAAACCTTGTCACCCAATGTGCCTTTCCTCGCCGCGCTCCAAATCCCGATCGGCACAGCCATCAACCACGCAATCAATGTTCCCGACGCCGTCAGCAAGAGCGTGTTCTTCGCGCGTGTCCAGAGCAGTGGCCCCACCGAAGTTCCATACGCAAGCGAGAAACCCATGTCCCCTTTCATCACAGAGCCAATCCATCGCGCGTAACGCACCATGAACGGCTGATCGAGACCGTATTCCGCACGCATCCCATTCACCGTCTGCGCCGAAACACGCGGATCAAGACGCATCGAATCAAAGAAACTACCCGGCGCCCATTGCAAGAGGGCGAAAGAAAGAATGGAGATTCCTACCAGCAATAAAATTGCATGAGCGAAACGGCGTCCGAGAAACTTCATAGACAATCCCACTCTCGCCGAGCCGCGATGATCGATTTCAGCGGCGGAGCCATGGCCAGCAGCTCTTGCGTATACGGATGTTCTGCATGGTTGAAAATCGCCGGCGCGTACTTTTGCTCGACGATTTGGCCTTCATACATGACCGCAACTTCATCGGCCACATCCTCAACCATGTTCAGGTCGTGCGCCACGTAGACATACGTCAATCCATGCGCTGCTTGAAGCTCGCGCAAAAGCTGCAAAATCATTTCCTGGTTTGCGAGATCGAGATTCGACAACGCTTCATCTAGAATCAGCAGCTCTGGCTCCAGCGCAAGCGCTCTCGCTATTGCCAGCCGCTGCCTCTGCCCGCCACTGAATTCCATCGGCAACTTGCCCGCCCACTTTGCGGGCAAGCCCACTTGCTCCATCAATTCCAACACGCGCGTGCGCCGCTCGTCACTTGCGCCGATTCCCTGAATTGTCAGCGGCTCCTCGACAATCTCCGCCGCCGTCATCCCCGGATTCAAGGCCGAAGTAGGATCCTGAAAAATAATCTGGATTTTGTGCCGCATCGCGAAGAGTTCATCCTTCTTCAATCCAAGTAAATCAACGTCGTTCCAGAAAATTTCTCCCGCGGTAGGCTTTTCGATCAGCGCCAGGCAGCGCACCAGCGTCGACTTCCCCGCGCCAGATTCCCCAACTATCGCGAGCGTAGCTCCTCGCCGAAGTGTCAAATTCAAGTTTTTGAGCGCATGAATCGTGAATTTCGTTCGTGTGAGCGGGCTCCGCTGGACATATTCTTTGCTCAAACCTCGTACGCGAATCAGCGCCGTGTTGTATGCGTTGTTCATTCAGCGAATTGCCCCTGAAGCACGAAATCTGCCTCCTCGCTGCCGACTCTGCTGCGAGTCGTGCGTCGCAACATCGCGCGCGTGTAATCGTGAGCCGGGTTCTCGTACAGCTTCTCGATGCTTCCCCCCTCGATGATGTGGCCGTCCTTCATCACCATTATCCGGTCGGCCAAACTCGCCTGAAGTTCAGGGCTGTGACTGATCAGCAAAATCGAAATCTGGAGTTCATTCTTCAGTCCGCGAAGCAAAGCCAGAAAGTCAGCCTGACTCCGGGCGTCCAGGGATGCCGTCGGCTCATCAGCGACCAGAATCGCGGGCTTGCAGCACAAGGCTTGCGCGAGTGCGATTCGTTGCCGTTGGCCTCCGCTCAGTTGGTGAGGATATGCAGAATAAATCCGTTCGACTGGGCTCAGCCCCATCCGTTCGAGCACGCCCTCCGCTTCCGCGCGACAGCGCTTCCAGCCCCAACTTCTATGTGCGTGAATAACTTCCGCGATCTGGCTGCCGACGCGCATCACTGGATTTAACGAAATCCCAGGCTCTTGGAATACGAGCGAGATAGTCGACCCCCGAACCTCCTGCAAATCGCTCTCGCTGACTCCGATTAGTTCCTTGCCGCCCACCACCACCGAACCTGAAACCCGGGCGCTTCGCCGGGACAACAATCCCAGCAAACCTAAGGCAGTGCTGGACTTACCGCATCCCGACTCACCCATTAGGCCGACTACTTCGCCCCGTGTCACATCAAATGACACTCCGTCGACGGCCCGGAACTGCTCCGCACCGTCAACGCCGTATTCAATTGTCAGATTCCGGACTTGAAGCACGCTGCCCATGCAATCATCGCCAGAGATCGCGCCGATGGTTTCCACTACAACGCGCAGACTGGCAGCCCTCCCCTGGATGACTTACTCTTCCCCGTTCGTTTTTAAGTCTAGGGAAATGGCCGCCACACACCGATAGGCGAAGGGATTCATACGGCAGGGAGCAAAGTACTAGTTCAAAAGTCCTATAACGTCGCGGCCTGTCTTAAGTGGGGCGGTGCTTCGAATAAACACTATGTAAGCACCCTGGGTTCTCCGACCTACTTGAACCACAGCGCTCCTGCTATATACACTCTCTTCTGCGCGCAGCCTCAATCGCGCTGGGTCGCTAAGGAGATCATCATGAAACGGGTTCTATTTCTTGCCCTCATGTGCAGCGCTGCACTTGCACTCGTTCCTTCACTCGCGGTCGCGCAGAGCATCTCTCCTGAAGCTCAAAAACTCGATGTTTCTGTGGGCCGCTGGATCTTTCACGGTAAGACGCTCAACACCAAATCCGGCAAGCCCGGCTATTGGACTTGGAACGAAGACTGCCGCTGGTCTCCCAACCATCTCTATCTCGAATGCACGTTCAGCAACGTCTGGTCTGGCAAAGCCGTCGAATCGCTCGTTGTGGACTCGTACAACAGCGCCGATCACTCCTATTGGCATTACGAGCTGTACGCCGCCGGTGAAAAGGGTAGCAATCCGTTCGTTTCGCGCATGGATATCAACGGCAACACATGGATTGAACACGGGCAGGACCCAGTTCCCGACAAGAAGACTGGCGAGCGCATCGTTTATCACTGGGATCCGCCCAACCGCGTCACAGTCGCTATCGAAATTTCGAAAGACGGGGTCCACTGGACTGCCGTCGATCAGGGCGAAGGGGTCAAGCAGTAGTACAGCCCTCATATCGCTACCCACCGCGGAACCAGCACTCAATGGGCCGCCACCTTCGGGCGCAGCAGTAGCCTATATTTTTTTCTGTACTTCTCACCCTTTTACTATGGAGCTGGCATGGCCATGTTTGGACGAAAGTCGCGAAACATTGCGCTCACTCGACTGTCGAATCAGCTCGACTCCTATGTCGAGGAACTCTCCGATCTGTCCGGAATGCTGACACATTTGTTGGCCCTGGTTGAGGGCGAGGTGGCGCCAAAGAAAATTCGTGATCTTTCATTGTCACTCGCAACGTCGTATCGCTTGTCGAGAACTATAAAGGCAACACTGCTTCTCACTCGTGCGCTGCACACCGAGTTGTCATCTGCTTCAAGAAAGGAGAAGCGAGACTAAATCTCATCATCCTAAGTGATGATTCCAGCAGATCCGTCAGGCCCCAGCTAAGAGAAACCCGCCCCTCCGCAGAATGTCCTGTAATTGAACTTGCGGGCCACCAACAGAAATAGTATTTTATCTCGGTTACCGAGGACATATAACATGAGCAAGCCCTCTGATCTCGTTCAAGGCACGCTGGACATGTTGCTGCTGAAAATTCTCGCGCTCGAACCGATGAACGGCTTCGCCGTCAGTCAACGATTAAAACAGGTATCGCGCGAAGTCCTGCAGGTGAGCGATGGGTCCTTGTACCCCGCTTTGCACAAGTTAGAGCAAGAGGGGTGGATTACAGCCGAGTGGAAAACGTCCGACTTTGGACGCCGCGCGAAATATTATTCATTGACGCGGCTGGGCCGGCGACAGCTCGAAAGAGAAGCAAATAATTGGGACAGGCTTTCGAGTGCCATTTCGCGGGTCATCAAGCTCAAAGAGGCATAGGCGCAGGCAATACATGGGGAGTCGAAGATGCATGCGGAGCGTTATCGTTATACCTTACCTCTAAGATTGCGTTCGCTTTTCCAGCGACGCCGAGCCGATAACGACCTCGATGACGAATTGCACGACCATATTGATCGGAAAACGGAGGAGTATGTGACCAGCGGGATGGGACAAGAAGAAGCGCGCCGACAAGCGCTCATGGAAATAGGAGGAATCGAAAGGCGCAAGGAGGAATGCCGCGACACCCGTCGTGTGACTTGGCTGCAGGACCTCGCGCAGGACCTTCGCTACGGCCTTCGCATGCTCCGCAAAGCCCCGGGGTTCACTACCGTCGCCATACTCACTCTGGCCCTCGGAATCGGCGCCAACAGCGCTATTTTCAGTGTAGTGAATGCGGTCTTGCTACGACCCCTGGCATTTCGTGATTCCGCAAAGCTTTGCTTCGTATGGGAGAGCCTGCCTTCATTCCCGCAGCTCAACCCTTCCTACCAGAACTACGTCGATTTCCGCGACCAGACGAAATCATTCGAAGACATCGCTGCTCTGCATCGCCAGCAGATGACAATGATCGGGCATGGCGATCCGGAACGGCTCGATGCGGGATTTGCGACGGCTACTCTATTTCCGCTGCTTGGCGTGAATGCGCTGGAAGGCCACACGTTCACAACGGACGAAGACCGCTTCGGTGGACCTGCGGTCGTTTTGTTGAGCTATGGCTTTTGGCAGAGAAATTTCGGTGGCTCGCGAAGCATTCTCGGTAAGAACATCGTTCTGGACGACCAGTCGTACACTGTGACGGGGATTTTGCCGCCTGGATTTCAAATTGTGGCGCCAGCAGACGTCTTCGTGCCGTTCGCTCCGTGGGCGCATGGCCTGCCGGACGATCGTAATTGGCATCCTGGCATCATCGCGATTGGGCGCTTGCGCCAGGGCGTTACACTCCAGCAGGCGCGCGCAGAGATGCATACCATTGCAGCGCGGTTGGTCAAACAATATCCGATGTTCGACACCGGCATGGACGCCATCGTGAGTGGCGTGCAGGATGCTTTGGTGAAAAATGTGCGACCAGCGCTGCTTGTGCTGCTCGGCGCGGTAGCGCTCGTACTGCTGATTGCGTGCGGCAACATCGCGAATCTATTGCTCGCGCGGGCCACTTCGCGCAACAAGGAGATTGCCGTACGAGTGGCCCTAGGCGCGGGACGCTGGAGAATGGTGCGTCAGCTGCTGACGGAAAGCGTCTTGCTCGCATTGGTGGGAGCAGCCTTCGGATTGTTGCTGGCACGGCTGCTCATGACACCCCTGCTCGACCTGGCCGGGCAGTCGATCCCCCCGGTGGGAGGCATTGGGTTGGACGGAAAAGTGCTCGGCTTCACGCTCGTCGTTGCACTTCTCGTAGGGGTTCTGTTCGGCCTCGCTCCTGCGCTGCAAATGGCGAAAGTAGACATTCGTCCCGCGTTGAGCGATGCGTCGCGTGGTACAACCGGCGGAGCGCACCGCCACCGTGTTCGCAACGTGCTCGTTGTAACCGAAGTTGCTCTCGCGATTGTGCTGTTGATTGGCGCGGGCCTGCTGATGCGCAGCTTTTCGCGATTGCAGGACGTGCAGCCAGGCTTTGAGCCATCGCATTTGCTGGTCGCGGATCTGCCGCTTTCGCCGAAGGTGTATGAACAACCAGCACAGCGAATGGAGTTTTTCGACAGTTTGGTGCAGCGGGCCCGAAGTTTGCCGGGCGTGCAATCCGCCGGAGGCGCTCTGGTCCTTCCTGTGACCGGCAACGGCTCGGCAATCCATTTCAATATTCAGGGTCGGCCGCCGAAAACGCCGCACGATTACATCCTTGTTGGCTATCGTCCCGTTACCGCTGGCTATTTGGAAACGCTCCACGTGCCTTTGCTTCAAGGTCGCTTGATCACGAATTCGGATACAGAGCACAGTCCATACGTCGCGGTCGTAAATGAGAGCATGGCGAAGGAATATTTCCCTGGACAGTCGGCCTTAGGTAAGCGGATCCAGGTTGGAGCAGTGCCCGACAATCGGATTCCGTGGATGGAGATCGTCGGAATCATTGGCGACATGAAGCAGAGCCTCGCGAGCGAAGCCCAATCAGAAATGTATCTGCCCTACCGGCAGGCGGATTCACTGATTCCGATTTTTTCCATGTCTCTGGTCATGCGCACAGCAAGAGAGCCGCTCACGGAAGTGTCTGCGTTGCGCAGCGCTGTGCGTGACCTGAGTTCGAATCAACCTCTCGTCAAAATCCGCACGATGGAGGACAACATTGCCACCTCGGTAAGCGATTCGCATTTCCGCACTCTCCTTCTGGGGATTTTTGCCGGGAGCGCCCTGCTGCTCGCTTTGATCGGCCTCTACGGCTTGATAGCCTATTCGGTGGCTCAGCGCAGTTCAGAAATTGGCGTGCGAATGGCCCTGGGTGCGCAACCGAATGACATTTTGAAAATGGTCGTCGGGCAAGGATTAAAATTAGTCCTCATCGGAGTCGCAGCGGGCCTCGCTGGAGCATTCGTGCTCAGCCGCTTACTCACGCAGTTCCTCTATGGAGTGGCGCCGAGCGATCCCGCAACTTTCGTCGGTGTAGCGCTTATTTTGACCGCGGTCGCGGCGGTAGCCTGCTGGATACCCGCGCAGCGAGCCACTCGCGTAGATCCGATTATTGCGCTGCGTTATGAATAGAAAAATCAAAATCTGTACGCGACGTTGTCTCCGTTCCATCCCGTCGTAGCCCGAAAAGCCAGATAACTTTGTTCCGCGACTTTATAACCACTTTGCCGTACGATGCCGACCGTGGGCCTGGAACTGGGCCCAAGCATTCAAGGAGGTGTGAATGAAACTCACTTCTGTTCGCCCTTTTATCTTCATCGCTATCGTTGTCGGCTTCATAGGAATAGCTATTCCCGTATTCAGTCAGGCAACTCGCAACCGTCCAGACCCGCAATTGGTTGCCGCGCGAGAAGCGATGGAAAAGAAACTCGAATCCATCGCGATCATAGACCGTAAAGTGATGATCCCCATGCGTGATGGCAAAAAAATGGCCGCGGATATTTACCGGCCGAAGGATGCATCCGGGAAATATCCCGCCGTGTGGGTGCGCACTCCGTACAACTTCAATTACTGGGACGTTGAAAATGGCGCGCCCGCCGACATGAGCCGTCAAATCGATGCGGTCCAGCGAGGCTACGCCTATGTGGAAATGCAAGAGCGCGGCCATTTTTTCTCTCAGGGAAACTACGACATTCTTGGCCCGCCGCGCACCGACGGTTCAGACGAAATTAACTGGATCACCTCGCAGCCGTGGTCCGATGGCAAAATCGGCACGACGGGCTGTTCCTCGACAGCCGAATGGCAATTGGGTGTGGTCGCCGAAAACGACCCGGGACTCACGACGTTCAACGTACAGGGATTCGGAGCTGGCGTCGGCCGCGTCGGCCCATATTATGAGCAGGGAAACTGGTATCGCGGCGGCGCCGTACAGATGCTCTTCATCGATTGGCTGTATGGAGAACAAAACCAAGTGAGGCCGGAGTTTCCTGACGACGCGACCCAAGAGGACCTGATTCGCGCGTCGAAGGCATTCGACCTGGCCGCGCATTTTCCTCCGGTCAACTGGTCATCAGCGCTCTGGCTCCTCCCCGAGATGGACATCATCAAGGCCGTGGATGGTCCGCATGGAATTTTTGCTGACCACATGCCCGTCGCAACAGGCGGAGCGATGATTGAGCGCACGCCCAACGATCCTGCCTGGTACAAAGGCGGCCTTTGGAATGACGGCATGCCGATCAATAAGCCGGGACTTTGGTTTATGAGCTGGTATGACGTTTCCGTGTCGCCGAATTTGGCGGCCTACAATTTCGTGCGCCACAATGCGCCTTCTGTAATCGCCGACCAGCAGCACGCAATTATCGCGCCCGTTCTGCACTGCGCTTACACGCGCGCGACAGAACAGACCATGATCGGCGATCTCAACGTCGGCGACGCCCGCCTCGATTACAACAACATCATGTATGGCTGGTTCGACCATTTCCTCAAGGGAGCCAGTGACAAAGTATTGGAGCAACTTCCCAAAGTTCTGTACTACGTCGTAGGAGAGAATCGTTGGGAGTCTTCGTCAACCTGGCCTCCCGAAGGAGCCCAACCGAAGACGTTCTATCTGCACAGCGACGGAAGCGCGAACACACTCTATGGGTCATTAGCAAACGCTCCCGAGACAACGGATCACCCGGATCGTTTCGTTTACGACCCCGGAAATCCCGTGCCCACTTTTGGAGGCGGAGGCTGCTGCGAAGGCGAAGCTGTCCACTTCGGCTCTTTCGATCAGCGGCCTGTGGAAGCCCGAAATGATGTTCTGGTCTACACGACTCCCGCCTTTACTGAGGGGACGGAAATGAGCGGACCGATCACCGTCACGCTCTACGTATCTTCCAGCGCCAAGGACACCGACTTCACATTCCGCATAGATGACGTCTATCCCGACGGAAGAGCGTTCAATCTCATCGAAAACATCCAGCGCATGCGCTACCGCGACGGCTACGACAAGCCACCGGTCTGGATGCAGTCAGAACAGGTGTACAAAGTCACTTTTCAGTCGATCGACTTCAGCAATTATTTTTTTCCCGGCCATCGGCTCCGGCTGGAGGTTTCCAGCAGCAACTTCCCGCGCTTTGACCGCAACCTGAACACGGGCGGGAATAATTACGATGAATCCAGCTACCTCGTGGCTCACAACGCCGTCCATCATTCATCCGAGTATCCTTCAAAGATTACGATCAGCGTTGTGCCGAATCCTCATCCGTGGGAATTCGCTGAAGGGAGCATTGTGCAAAAATAAGCCTGGCAGATGGGCCAGTTTGAACAACTTCGATAACGATAGAAAGATTAAAAGTTCAACTGACCCACTGCGGCTCACCGCGAGGGTTTGACTGCGTATCCCATATAGAGAATCTTTAGGTTGTCGCTCTCAACCAGTTTGAAACTCCGGCCAAGCTCTTTCATGTCGATTTTGCCTTTGGCTCTTTTTCGGAGCAGGCTGATCATCTTGAGAACGCTCACATTCGGCGACGTGCCGCGAAACTCCTTGGATTCAAACCCCGTTCGCGCAAGCAATCCTTTTAGCTCCTCCGGCCGGATGAACATTTTCCACTCATGAAGCCGCAGCGGCATGAACGCCGTGCTCTTCCATTCCTGCCAAATCTTTATCGCGACGAGCTTGCTGGCGAAGGTGCGGTTCAGCGTGTCAAAGAAGAATACTCCGCCGGGCTTCGTTACTCTGTAAATTTCGCCGATCACTTTGGGTAGGTCGCGAACGTGCTCAAGGACATCGCAGCAGTACACAACCGGATAAGCATTGTCGGCAAACGGAATCGATTCACCCGTTCCCTGCCGATAATCGATTGCCAGGCCCATCGATCGCGCATGGCGCCTGGCCGTGTTCAGTGATTCTTCGGATGGATCGATGCCGGTCACGCGCAAACCCATGCCGGCAAATTCTTCTGCGAGGATGCCGCCGCCGCAGCCCACGTCCAGCGCCGGTGTGCCGCGACAATCGAACCTGAGTGTTTCGTCGAGAATTCTTCGGAAATAGCCCGCGCGGGCCGGATTCACCGACGTCTTCAGCAGATGCAGAATCCGGTTTTCATCCCACCAGATGTCGCCCTGCTCGTTGTACAGATTGTTGTCAATCTGCTTGTAGACGTCTTCCGAAGTGGGCTGCATCCGTTGTGTCCCGCCTGTGCCGCACTGGTTCTCTTCGCAGGCAAACCCATTCAAAAAGAAAGTGGTGAGCCGCCCAGGACTTGAACCTGGAACCCGCTGATTAAGAGTCAGCTGCTCTACCAATTGAGCTAGCGGCCCGCTGAAAACACGCGGCAGAACGCCACGCGTGTACGCAACATCGAGAACAAAATTCTACCATGAACTCGGCGCTGCACGGCTCATGCCTTAAGTGCAGCAGATTGTGATTGTCGTTTTTTCGAGTTTCGATTTCCCTCTTTACTTGCTGCCAGCTTTCTTTTTTCTCAGGGTTTCCGCAATTTCCCGCGCTGAGTGCCGCGCTCGCTCGATATCATCCGGCGCGAACGAAATCGCCGCCACTCGCGCGTGTCCTCCGCCGCCGTACTTCTCACACAGCGACGCAAGATTCACGTCCGCCGGCGCCTCTTTCCATGGATTCGTTCCCACGGACACTTTCGCGCGCGTCGGCGAAGCGCTCAACCCCACGGTGTAAAGAAAATCCGGATACAAATAATACGGAATGAATTTGTTGTATCCTTCCATCTCCAAGTCGCTGACGTCGAAATAAATCACGCCATCGCGAGCCTGCGCGCGCTCCTTCAAAATGCCCATCGACTTGCGATGCCGCTCAAGGAGCGGCCCGAGGTGCTTCTCCACCATCGGCAGCTTTACCATTTCTGCCAACGAACGCTTCGTCAATTCCGGAATCAACCTAGGTACCAGATCCGCTTCCGGAGCCGCCTCAATCACCAGGGCAAGCTGCATCGCTGGTTCTTTCAAACTTACCGCGACCTCCGAAGACGCAAATTGCGCTCCATCGATGATGTCGCCCCACTGGATCAGTTCCGCGAGCGGCTTTGCGTCGAATCCGAATTTCTCGCTTGCGACGGTTGACAGAAATTTTGTGCAGGATTTGAACGCAGGATCGTAAAATTTCCTTCCCGAATGGTCGGAGCGAAAATGCGCCGCATCGGCCGGCGTCAGAAATGCGCTCTGATGATGGTCGAACCACCACGTCAGCCTCGGCGAACTCGAATACTTGAAGTCCACAATCGCGTTTTCATCGCCGTCGAAAATGTCCGACTCAAACGGCTGCGACGCTTTGTGAATCATTCCCGTATAGCAGAACTTCGCGTCCGGATTGATTCGCTCGCGGTAAAACCGGGAGAAAATTGCCGCCGAAGCCGCGCCGTCGAAGCACTTGTCGTGAAAACAGACCCGGACGTTCAACTCTTGCCCTTTCCTACAGTCCAAAACCCGCCACAAGGTAAAGCCAATAAAGATGGCTGCACGGAGCAAGAAAGTCAAGCCTTCGGTTGCTGATTCCAAACATTGCAGCGCGCTTCGGCGTCGCGAATTCCCTGCCCCTTGATACAATCTCAACCATCCATGAATTCCCCGGCCGAAAAACATGACGCGCATCTCATGCGCCGCATGTTCAGCCTCATCGCTCCGCGCTATGACTTCATCACTCGCGCGCTTTCCTGCGGAATGGATGGGCGCTGGAAGCGCCACGCTGTTTTACGCGCCGCGCTGCCGAAGAACGCCATAATTCTTGACCTCGCCTGCGGTACTGGTGATTTTTCGCAACTCGTCGCGCAATTTTCTCCCGGCTCCATGTCCATCGCTGCCGATTTGACTCCGCAAATGCTCGCGCTCGCGCGGGAGCGCGGTCAGCGCAACGTCGTTTGTGCGGACGCGGCACGTCTGCCATTCTCCGATTCTTCTTTCGACTGTGTTTTTATCGGCTACGGCCTGCGGAATTTCCCGGATCTCGATTCATCCGTCCGCGAAATCAATCGCGTCACTCGCCCCGATGGAAAAATCGTCAGCCTCGATTTTTTTCTTCCCGAGCACGGTGTGTTTCGCGAACTGTACCTAGGCTGGCTTTTCCTGCAAGGAGCATTCTGGGGATTGCTTCTTCACGGCCGCCCTCGAACGTATACTTACATTCCGCACTCGCTCCGCAGCTTCGTGTCTATCCGTGGACTTTCATCCGTCTTTCATCGTTGCGGTTACGGCCAAATTCAAACGCGCGCGTACATCTTCGGCGGCATCGGGCTCCACTGTGCCATCAAAAAATAACCCGCGTTCAGTCTCGTTGTTGTTTTATGTTTGGCTAGCTGGAAACTACGGAACGAAGATTATCAAGCTTCCACAATTTGATTGCGAATCGCGTACCGCACGAGTTCGCTCACCGAGTGCACTTGCAATTTCCGCATCACGTTCGCGCGATGCGTCTCCACTGTCTTGACGCTCATGTCCAGCACCTCGCCCACGTCCTTGCTGCTTTTTCCTTCCGCGATCAAACGCACTACTTCACGTTCGCGCGACGTCAGTCGGTCTTTCACTTCGCTCGATTCAGCGGACCGCCGGTTGAACAAATTGTGGCCAATCACGTCAATCGCCGCCGCTGTGAAATACGGCTGATGATTTGACAACGCATCGACAGCCGTTAGCAAGTCTTTGTCCGCGTCCGACTTGATCATGTACCCGCGGATTCCCGCATCCACCACATCGCGAACCAACTGATCCGAGTAATGCACGGAAAGCACCAGCATCTCTGTTTTCGGAGAAACAGCGTGAATCTGCGTCGCCGCTTGCAGTCCATTCAGCTCTGGCATGCTGATGTCGAGAATCGCAACATCGGGCTTCAGTGTCTTCGCCTTCGTAACCGCTTCTGTGCCCGTCTGTGCTTCCCCGCACACAGTCCATCCCGGACGCGCAGTCAAAATATCGCGCAAACCCCGGCGCATCAAATCGTGATCGTCAGCAATAAGAATTTTCAGCGCGCTCATGGATTGATTCACCCCTGCCGCCCAGCCAATTCGCTTGCTGAGGCCTAATTTGCGGAATTGCCAATAAAGACTGGGTCTGCAAGAGACAGACTCCCAATGCTAATGCGTTACGCGGATTCCGTCAACCCGAAGGAGACACCATGGACGGGAGCTCATTTCAGCCGCTAATGCGAGCCTGCTTTGCCCGCCAGGTCAGCGTCCACACCTCGGGGAATCATGAAATAGGCGGCAACCAGCAGGTAGAGCGCGAAACTCAGGGCAGGCTCGATGAGGGACGCCAGCATCGCAATCGCATAAGTCGCAAGCCCTACGCGATAAGCAATCGTCGTTTGCCGAATTGTTGCCGGACTAACGTTCCCGTGAAACGCGCTGGCGCGCACGAGGTGGCTGAGCAACAGATTGAACGCAATGGCCGAGCACGTCAGCGTGAGGCCATATAGAAAAGTGGACGAAGTCATCGTGGGATACGCGCCCAGCGTAGACGTAGCGAAGGGAATGAACACCGTTACGCCCAGCAGCAGAAAGTTGAGGAAAACAGTTCTGCGATCGATACGCTCGACAAGTCGAAAGAGTGCATGGTGGTTCTGCCACATAATCCCGATCACACCGAAGCTCAGGATGTACGCGAGAATGTCCGGCCACAAATGCAGCAGAGAGCGCGCCAGTTCCCTGTCCGTCGGAGGGTTTTTGAACGCAGGCAGTGCAACCCCTAAAATCAAGAGCGTTATCGCGAACGCGAAAACGCTATCCGAAAACGCCTCAAATCTCGCTTTGCTCATATCGTGTTATGCGGCGGCGCCGGAGAGTCGTCTCCGCAATTTCCCCGCTTGCGCCGCTTTGCAATAAGGAGTAAACGTACCACCAATGGAGGTGCGTATGCGTGCAGATCGTGTGGAAGTATCCTGGGATACGCAAAAGTCACAGTGGCTGGTTCGCATTGCGAATGGCGAGGAAGTGCTTCGGCGTCACCTGAAATTGCCGAGCAGCGCCGATGAGCAGACTCTTCGTGACGCGGCGCAGCAGACCGTTGCCGACGAAGGCTACGAAGCCGACGCCTCGATTATTTCAATCGGCAACGCCCGCGCCGCGTCGTAATCGTTGATCTGTGTTCGGATAGCCGAAGTGATACTGGAGGTGCGATGACTTGCCCCTTCTGCCGCAACACCCTTAAACGTGACGAAGTTGAGATGTGGGAATCATTTACCTGTCCGCGTTGTCACGGACTTGTGCGCGTACGTCGAAATTACGGGGCGCGAATCCTGCGACTTGTCGCGATTACTGCAGCTATTTTTTATCTGCTGTTCTATGTCTCGTCATGGGTAAGGGTTCATCGTGGGATAAGCCTCAGTGTCAACCTGATCGCGGTCGGGACGATCGATGAGTACGCGATGAGGTTACTGCCTGCAAAACTCGAGCCTGCAAGCCCCGGGGGCCTCATTACATTCTGAAAAAATCTTAATCGGCCGAAGAGGCAGGTACATGCGCGGCGCGAGCGGCGGTGCCGCGCTTCTTGCGGTTTTCAGCTGCGGCGCCAACGAATGCAGCAAACAGCGGATGCGGCGCGAGCGGCTTCGACTTGAATTCCGGATGGAACTGGCAGCCTAGGAACCACGGATGATCCGGCGCTTCAATGATCTCTACGTAAACGCCGTCGGGCGTCTTGCCGCTGATCTTGAATCCCGCAGCTTTCAGTTGCGGTTCGTAATCGCGATTGAACTCGTAGCGGTGCCGATGCCGCTCGGAGATTTCCGTCGAGCCATAGGCGCGAGCGGCGAACGAGCCCTCGTCCAGTTTGCACGGCCACGCGCCGAGCCGCATCGTCCCGCCCATTTCGTCCACGCCAAGAAGCTCACGCAATTTGTAAATGACCCGATACGGCGTCTGCGCATCAAACTCCGTTGAATTGGCCTTCGTCAAGCCCGCGACGTGTCGCGCGTATTCGATCGTCGCGCATTGCATGCCGAGGCAAATGCCGAAGAACGGTACTTTTCTTTCGCGTGCGTACTGAATCGCGTAAACCATCCCTTCAATTCCGCGCTTGCCGAATCCGCCAGGAACGAGGATTCCATCCACGTGGCGCAAACGCTGCTCGGCCATTTCAAGCGATTCGATTTCGCCGGACTCAACCCATTCGATCACCACACGCGAGCGATGCGATAAGCCGCCGTGCATCAAAGCCTCGCGCAAACTCTTGTATGCATCTTCGAGCTGCACATACTTCCCCACTACGCCGATGCGCACTTCACCATCCGGATGCTCCAATTTTTCTAGCATCGCCAGCCAGCGCGACATATCGCGTGGCGCAGCTTCTAAATGCAGCAGCTTCAAGATCTGCTCGTCGAAACCCTCCGCCGCGAGCGACATGGGCACTTCATAAATGTTTTTCACGTCCGGCGCGGAAATAACACTCGAAGCAGGCACGTTGCAGAAAAGCGCGATTTTCGATTTCAACTCCGGCGCAATGGGATGGTCGCTGCGGCACAGCAAAATATCCGGCTGAATTCCGATGCTCAACAATTCCTTGACGCTGTGCTGCGTGGGCTTGGTTTTGTGCTCGCCTGCGGTGGGAATGTACGGCACCAAAGTCAAATGCACGTAAATCACATTCTCCGGCCCTAGCTCTAAACGCATCTGCCGGATTGCTTCAAGGAACGGCAGCGACTCGATGTCTCCCACCGTGCCACCGATTTCGACGATCACCACGTCTACATCGTCGGCGACCTTGCGAAACGCTGCTTTGATTTCGTCCGTGACGTGCGGAATTACCTGCACGGTTTTTCCAAGGTAATCGCCGCGACGTTCTTTGGCGATTATCTGCTCGTAAATCCGGCCGGTGGTCCAGTTGTTGTCGCGGGAAAGCCTGGCGTGAGTAAAACGCTCGTAGTGGCC
>Ga0126371_10000216_pt1 | contig 44467 bp, 36 predicted proteins | sample PanSoiMetaPlot_4_FD_110145 | JGI IMG/M metagenome (GOLD analysis project Ga0126371, IMG submission 110145) | Tropical forest soil microbial communities from Panama - MetaG Plot_4 | ecosystem: Environmental > Terrestrial > Soil > Tropical forest > Bulk soil | place: Panama | collected 2016-02-17
CGGTCAATCGAATTGCATCTTATCGCGCTGCAGGTGGATGTTGAGCAGAATGCCCACCGCCATGAAGCACGTGATGAGACTGGAACCACCGTACGAGATGAAGGGCAATGGTATTCCGGTGACGGGCATGATGCCGACGGTCATGCCGATGTTCACCAAGATGTGGAACGCGAACATCGCGATGATGCCGACTGAGATAAGGATGCCGAACTTGTCGCGTGCAGCCGTGATCGAAAGCGTGCCGCAGCCAAGCAGCACCGCATACAGGCCGAGGAGCAACAGCGCTCCCAGAAATCCGAGCTCTTCGCCGATGACCGCGAAAATGAAGTCGGTCGCGTGCGCGGGCACAAAGCCTAACTGGGTTTGGGTGCCGTGATACAGTCCCTTACCGGTCAGCTCGCCCGAACCGACCGCGATCTTCGACTGGATGAGGCTCCAACCGGCGCCTTGCGGATCGTGTTTGGGATCTAAGAACACCAGCAGACGCTGGCGCTGGTAGCCTTTTAAGAAGTAGGGCGTCATCACCGCGGCGGCGGCGGCGGCGGCCGCTGTCGCCGCGTACGCGGCGAAATGCAGCAGATTGGGCAATGCGAAGAACAGCATCGCAGTGAGGATCGCCATGAGGACCAGGGCCGTGCCAAGATCAGGTTGCTTCATCACCAGCACGGCTGGAATGCCGACGATGACGAGAGGCAGCCACAGGTCGCGCAGACGCGTCCAGCTGCGACGCGGGTCGGCGAGCACTGCGCCGAGCGCGAGGATGGTGAAAAGCTTAGCCGGCTCGGACGGTTGGAAGACAAATGGCCCGACGCCGATCCAGCGTTGCGCGCCGAGCGCCTGGTGCCCAGCGACCGCGACAGCGGCTAGCATGATGAGGTCGATGATGTAGATCGCCCACGCGAGCCGCTGCCAGACGTGATAGTCGATAAACGCGAGCGCGAACATCGCGCCGACGCCGAGCGCCAGGTAGACGACCTGGTGCATGAAATCGCTGTGGCCGCTGAGCTGGTGCAACGTCGCGCTGCGCACGACGATGACGCCGAAAATGCCGAGCGCGATGGCCGCGGCGGCGAGAGCATAATTGAACGAGAAATACCAGGGGCGCTCCAGCATCGAACGCTCATTTTCGGGGCGCTGGAAGTCCGACCTTCGGACTCCGGCGCGAGCTACATCGGGTTCTCCGGCGGTTGCTGGTCCGTCTCGCGTGCAGGCTCTTGCGGGTGGTGCTTGCGCCGGCGGCGGCGCCGGCGCGTACGGGGCGCCGCATTCGGCGCATCCAGCGCGAAGGGCTGGTTGGCGCCGTTCGAACCGTTCGCGCCGGCGGCTGCGGCGACAAGGCCGTGGCCGTTGGCTTCGACTGGGCGGACTTTGAGGACGGGGATGTTCGCCAGCAACATGAACTGCCGCTCGAGATTTTCGAAATGCACGTCGAGGCCGGTCTCGTCGATATCCAAATACCGCCGCACGACGCCGAGCATCTCGCTCTTCATCGAGTCGAAGACGTCGGGCGCGAGTGAGACGCGATCCGACATGAGCACGAGACGCAGTCGTTCCTTGGCCTGCGTACGGCTCGCCTCTTCGCGACGGAAGAATTTGGTGATGAAGTCGAGCATTGCCGTTTTCCCCCGCGGCCTTTAGGATCTGCCCAAGCGCAGCGACGCCTTGAGCCGCGACACGAAGCCTTCAGGCGCCTGGAATGATGGGATCGGGATCTGCTCGCCCAGCAGACGCTTGACGATGCGGCGGAACGCCGCGCCCGTCTGCGAGCCGTCGATGTCGATGACCGGAGTACCGCGATTGGTCGCGATGATGATCTCTTTCTCGTCGGGCACGACGCCGATCAACTCGAGCCGCAAGATGTCGACGACGTCCGTGACGCTCATCATCGTGCCTTTTTTCACGAGCGCAGGCCGAACGCGGTTGACGATAAGCTTGGCCTCGACGCCTGGCGGAAGCAAACCGATGATGCGGTCCGCGTCTCTCACCGCCGACACCTCAGGCGTCGTCACAACGATCGCTTCTTTCGCGCCGATGACCGCGTTGCGAAACCCCTTCTCGATGCCCGCCGGGCTGTCGATGAGGACGTAGTCGAAGCGCTCGGCGAGCGACTGGACAAGTGCGGCCATGGCGTCGGTCGGCACGTCGTCCTTCTCGCGATTCTGCGCGGCCGGCAAGAGATACAACGATCGTCTCACACGATCGCGCACGAGCGCCTCGTCGAGCGTACTCGTCTGCTCGATCACATCCAGCAGGTGCTTGTGCACGCGATTCTCGAGCCCGAGCACGACATCGAGATTGCGCAATCCGACATCGGCGTCGACGACCACGACCTGTTTGCCGGCTTCTGCGAGGCCAGTGCCGAGATTGGCTGTCGTCGTCGTCTTGCCGACGCCGCCCTTGCCCGAAGTGATGACGATCGTGCGACCGATCGTTTTCGGCGCGGTGGGTTTCGGCTGGGCCGGCGCCGCTGGCTGCGGGGCGACGGCTTCCGACGGTGCGGTCTGCGTCTGCGCTGCGGCGATCGCGTCCTGCACCGTCAATGCGGTGGACGGGCGGACTGCGTCGTTGTCTTGCGTATCCATCGTCCTCACGATCCGATGACAAGCCGGCGCAGCCGGGTGAACAACCCGTCGTCGGCGAGATTCGTGAACGGCACGTCTTCGCCCAGCAGGCGGCGTGCGATCGCGTTGTAGATGCGGCCGAGGCGGCGCGCACCGTCGAGCACGACGGGTTCGCCGCGATTGGTCGTGTCGATGATCTCCTCGTCGTCCGGCACCACGCCGACGATCTCGCGGCCCAAGATCTCTTTGACGTCCTCGATGCTGAGCATGTCGCCGCTGCGCACCATCTCAGGCCGCACGCGGTTGACGATCAAACGCGCGCGCCGGCGTCCAAGCATGCCAAGGATTCGGTCAGCGTCGCGAATCGCCGAAACTTCAGGCGTCGTGACGACCAACGCTTGATCCGCACCCGCGATCGCGTTGCGAAAGCCGTGCTCGATGCCGGCCGGACAATCGACGAGCACGACATCGAAATCCACTGCGAGCTTGCGCATCGCGATGCGCATCTGATCTTCGGTGACGGCCTCTTTGTCTTTGACTTGCGATGCCGGCAAGAGATAGAGATCGTCGAAACGGCGATCTTTGATCAGCGCCTGACGCGGCTGGCAGCGCCCCTCGACGAGGTCGACGAGATCGTAGACAATGCGTTTCTCAAGCCCGAGCACGAGATCGAGATTGCGTAAGCCGATGTCGGCGTCGACGAGCGCGACTTTGTGCCCAAGCTTCGCGAACGCGCCGCCGAGGTTGGCGGTCGTCGTCGTTTTCCCAACGCCGCCTTTGCCTGATGTGACGACGTACACCGTTCCGGGCAATCTCTCTCCTTCGTACGGCCGGATCGATGTCCGGCTGTCGCAACTGTGTTAAGTCGCTGGTTCTGTGACGATGCCGCCGCCGCGCAAACGCGCGACCTCGGCAGCCGGTTTCTTGCGCCGTTCGTCGGGCGCGACGGCCACCTTGGTCGCGATGCGCAGCTGCATCGGTTCGAGGCGAAGCGCAAAGACCTTTGCTTGCGCGTCTCCTTCCGCACCTGCGTGCGCGACGCCGCGCAACGCGCCCCACACAAGGATATCTCCTGCCGCGATCAGTTCGCCGCCCGCGTTCACATCGCCGATGACGACGATGTTGCCGCGCGACGACAGGCTCTGGCCCGATCGTACTGTGCCCTTGTGATACATCGTCTCGCCGGCGCCGACGAGCTGCCCATTGCTTTGCGCCTTCTTGCCCGACCGGTCTCGCGCGTGCGAACGCTCGTCGTGCGGCGCGATGCGATCGTCACGCGCACGGGGCGAGGCGGCGATACTGGCGCCGACAAGGCGCAAGCCGGCGGACTTGGCGAGTTGAGCGACGTCGTCCGAGTCGCACACCGCTCCGTCCGCGATAATGCCGAATTGCTCGAGCGTCGCGATGACGGCCGCAAGCTCCGCGCTCTGCGCCGGTTCAGAGCCAAGCAGCAACACGGCCCGGCTTCCTTGATAGAAGCCCGGCTGAGCAGACAAGCGTTCGCGCAGTTGCGCGACCGCATCGGAAAGCGGACGGTCGGGAAGATGCAACAGCAGCCCCGACTTGGTGCCCTTGATCTGCAATCCGGCTCACCTAAAAGAAAGAAACGAAAGCCCAGTTGGACGTCCAGGAGCGTCCCGAGCCCTCCCTCAGGCTACATTGCGGGGGTCGTTCAGATTCCCTTGTGGACAGCTCTGTGAACGAATTGTGAAAGAAATGTGGATGCATCGTAGCTGCCATCACCCGTTGGGCAAAGGTACGCGGACGAAGACCGTCGCAAACTAACCCCATCCCCCGCTCAGGAGCAGCCCCCATGAAGAATTGGAAGCGCGCTGTAGCCGCCACGTTGTTGGTGGTTTTGACGCTGACCAGCCTCCCCTTGCCCGCCGCCGCCGTGTCGACGCAGTCCGAGATCCGCATGGGTCAGGACGAAGTCAGGCACATCGATGCCGAAAACGCGGTTGTCAACGACCCAGTGCTCAACAACTGGGTGCAGGGCATCGCGGACAATCTCAAGCGCGAGCGCGCGCGTCCGGATATCGACTACACGTTCAAGATCATCGATACGGACGACATCAACGCGTTCTCGCTGCCCGGCGGCTTCATCTACGTGAACTTCGGGCTGCTCAACTTCGTCAACTCAGATGACGAACTGGCCGGCGTGATGGGCCACGAGATGGGTCACGTCGAGCGGCGGCACGTCGTGACGCTGCCCGCCAAGCAGCAAGCGATCAACATCTTGATCGGGATCCTTTCGGTGTTCTCGGTGTTCGCCTATCGCTTCGGCGGTTTGATCGGCACCGCGGCGATGTACAAGATCTCGCGTCAGGACGAGCTGCAAGCCGACCAATACGGCCTGCTGCTCATGACGCGCGCGGGGTACGACCCAAACGCGATGGTCTCGTTCATGGACCGTCTCGGCAAGGAAGAGGGCACCGAGCCGGATCTGCTGGCAAAGTACTTCCAGGATCACCCCGAAACGAATGCACGCATCTCGCACCTCGAAGGGTATCCGCAGCTGTCGAAGACCGATACGTCGCAGACGCTCGCGCAAGCGATCCACGATGAGGAGGAAGGGCGCTACGCGTATTCGCTTGGCAAGTTCAATGAAGTCCTGAAAGGGCAGCCCACCAACGACCTCGCGCTGCTCAACAAGGGCCAGGACGAACTTGCGTTGGGCAGCATGGAGCAGAGCCAGAACGCGCTCGCGCAGGTCGCGAAGGACCAGCAGAACCCAGCAGGCTCGACCGCGGCGCAACACGAGCTTGCGATGCTCGCTCAGAACCAGCCGCCGAAGAACCTGCTGACCAAGAACCTCGACCCGTTGCGCGCCGCGCTGGGCACCACGGACATCAACGTCCACAACAACGCGCAAGCGATCGACGAACGAGTCAAGCTCGAGCGCGCCGACTTGCACGCATTCGACCAGCGGCTTGAGAACCTGTCGTATGAAATCCCCGACTTCGGCAACGTCGACGTCCGGCCGGGTTCGCGTCTTGAAAGCATCATCTTCGATCTCGAGCACATGTCCAAAGATATCAATTTGATCCTCTCCAAAGGCGAGTACATCGTTGACAACGCATCCGACTTCTCCAAGGACATCTTCAGCACGCTCAACGAGATGCAGGCGCCGCTGCACTCGGCGACGCCGACCGGGGAGGCGCTGCGCGCGTTCCCCTATTACAACTCGCTGAACCAACAGCTGAACCAGTCGTCGAACGAGGCATTGTCAGCCGTTTCCGCGAGCCGCGGCGCGACCGCGCTTGGATGGCAAAGCGTGCCCGCGCTCGATGCGTACTTCAAGAAGCTATCGCGCGCGCAGATGGACTTCGGTGGCGACATCTCACCGAGCACGGCGGCAGAGCTCAAGCCGTTGGCGGCAGCGGCCCTCTCGCAGCTCGACGTCGCCGCTGACGCGTCCGAAAAAGCTCACGCGATGTATTTCGGCGCGCAATCGCGCCAAGTGGCGGCGCAGCTGACGCTGCTCGGCGCCAACTATCCGCAGATCCGCTATGACGAGTACGCCAAAGCGATCCACGCGCGTTTGGCGATCGACGCGCCCTCCTACAACGTCGTGCAGCAGCTGGGCTTGTCGACCGGCGATGTCGCGATCGCGTCGTGGCTCGCGGCCGAAGAGCGCGTGCCGGTGACCAACGTGATCAACGAGCAGCGCTCGGCGAACAAGCCGTTCATCGATCTCGCGCTCTCCAAGCAATTCGCGCCGGAATCGCTCGAGGTGATGCTCGGTTTGGTCTATGAGGGTTATGCCGAAAAACCGACTGAGTAGGTGCGAAGTCGCATCCAGCGCCGGCCTCACGAGGCCGGCGCTTCGTTTTGGCCCGTAGACGCGACTTTTGGCTTTCCGATATAGTAGGTAGCGATATGTCTTCCGACGTCCCGGCGATTCCAGAAGAACAAGGCCCCGGCGCACAGCTCGCGCAGTGGGTGGCGCAGTTCCGCGATCGCATCAACTTAAGCGTGCTCGACGCGCAGGCCGCGCGACCGGTGCGCTTGCTGCTGGCAGGCGACGGCGCAGAAGAACTTGCCGACGTCCTCGATCCCGAACGCAGCGCGCGCGGCTCGGTAGTGCAGATGCTCGATCAAGCGCCCGGATGGATGGTGGCCGACAGCGCCAGCCGCGCGATCATCTTCTGCGCTGCTGCAGGGACTGTGCCGCACCAAGCGCTGGCGCATTTCGAATCCTCAAGTCTACCGGTCTTCGTCATCGACCGGCCGCCGCTCGGCGAAACGCCGACGGAAAGCCGCCCAACGGCGGCGCATTCGCGCCGGCCTGGCCCTGGCACGCCGGCTCATTATCACGTCAGCGCGCTCACCGCTCCCGAGCTAGGCAAATATGTGCTGCCCGACATCGTCAGCGCGTGCCGCGATGTCGAGATCTCGCTCGCAGCCAGTCTCCCGATTTTCCGGCCGAGCGTCGCTGCGAAGATCACTGTCGACTGCGCGCTCAACAGTTTGAAAGTAGCGGGCGCATCGGCATTGGTCGATCACGTACCGGTGCTCGGGCTCGTACTGGGCAGCATTGCATCCGCCGGCGACACGATCGCCATCACCGGCATGCAAGTGACGATGCTGCTGCGCATCGCAGCCGCATATGGCAAGAAAGCGGAATTTGCGCGCATCGCGGAACTTTTGCCCGTGATCGGCGGCGGCTACGGCTGGCGCGCGCTCGCGCGCGAGGCGTCAGGTTTTATCCCGCTCGCGGGACCGGTCATCAAAGCGGGCATCGCGTACGCGGGAACGCTCGTGCTCGGGCAAGCCGCGTCATTTTATTACGAGACCGGCAACAAGATGGCGCCCGAGAAGATCGGGGCGCTCTATAGGGAGGCGGTCGAACGCGCGAAGAACGTCGCCGTCGACTTCCTCGAACGCCTTCGGAAGAAGGAAGACTAGAGCGCGCGCCTGCCTTCGAGCGCGCGGGCAAGCGTTGTCTCGTCCGCGTAGTCGAGTTCACCACCGATCGGCAGGCCATACGCAAGGCGCGTCACCTTGACCCCGGCCGGCTCGATCAACCGGTGCAAGTAGAGCGCGGTCGATTCACCCTCGGCGTTCGGATTCGTGGCGATGATGACTTCCTTGACCGCCTCTGGCCCAAGGCGATCGAGCAATTCTTTGACGTGCAGCTGGCCGACACCGATACCTTCCATCGGCGAGATCAACCCGCCGAGAACGTGGTAGCGGCCGTTGAACGCCATCGCGCGCTCGATCGCGTAGACATCCTTCGCTTCACCGACGACACAGATCAGCGTGGGATCGCGGCGCGGATCCAAACAGATCGAACATTCATCGCCCTCGGTGAGACTGAAGCAGCGCTTGCAGAACCGGATCTTGTCCTTGACCGCGACGATCGCATCGGCGAGCGCCTGCGCGTCCTGCCGGCTGCCGGACAGAAGATAGAACGCCAGGCGCGCGGCCGTCTTCGGACCGACAGTCGGGAGTTTTTCCAGCTCACCGATCAGCGCGGAGAGCGGACCTGCGAGATGATCCACCGTGTTTCGGCTTTAGAGGCCGGGGATGCCAAGCCCGCCGGCGAGCGGTCCCATGCGCGAGCGTGACAACTCGGTGGCCTTGCCTTGCGCGTCTTTGAAGGCGATGGTGATGAGATCCTCAAGTGTTTCGACGTCTTGCGGATCCACGGCCGATGCTTCGATCTTCACGCTGCGCAATTGTCCGTGCCCGTCGAGGGTCACGGTCACTGCGCCCGAGCCGGCGGTGCCGGTCACGGTCTCGTTTCCGAGCTCTTCTTGGATCTTCGTGATCGCCGCTTGAAGCTGGCGCGCTTGGCGCAAAAGATTTTGATTCATCAGAGCAAGTCCGAGCCGAGGACGGATTCAGCGAGCGCGAGTCCGCTGCGTTGCGGCGCAGTCTCGGCGCGCCGCGCCGCACCGAGCACGAAGGCGATGCGCGGGCGCACGCCGCTGACTTCTTCGACCGCGTCGGCGATGAGCGCGGCGGTCGCCGGCTCGCTCAAACTCTCGAGAAAGTGACGCTTCGATACCGAGAGCGTAACAGTTGAGTCGTCGGCGCTTTCGACGGCCGCATGTTGAAGATAGGCGAATACCGGATTCGAGCGCTCACGCACGGCGGTCATGACGAGATGCCACATCGCGGCTAGGCGCGTCGGCGTCAGCGGCAGCACGTTCGCCTGCGAAGCGGTTTGCGGCGGAGCCGTCGATACCGGTGGTGCCTGCGGATCCGCGGCGCGCGTCGATGCCTTGCGCCCTGCAGTCGTCGCCACGGGCTTCGCTGCTGGGCTTTGAGCGCCAGAACCGCCCGCGGGACTCGAGTGCGCCGGGCCGTTGGGGCCGCGCTCTTCGAGTGCGCGCAAGCGGTCAGACAGACTTTGCAGCGTCAGTTCATCGGACGGCACGATCACGCGGGCCAACGCGAGCTCGAGGTCGATCCGCGGCTGCGTCGACCAGCGTTGTGCAACGACATCGGACAACACGCGTAACGCGGTCATGATCTTTCCGCGCGGCAACCGCTCGGCGCGGCGCGCGACATTTTCTGCCTCGTCCGGAGGCGCTTCATCCGCCAGCACTTCGCGACTGGTTCGCGCGAGCAGCGCCAATCGGAACCAGCGCAGCAGCTCTTTAGACAACCAGGCTGGATCGACGCCCTGCGCGTTTGCATCCGCGACAGTCTGCAGCGCAGCGCCGGGATCAGATGCGATGATCGCATCGACGAGCCTATCGACGACGTCGCGGTGCGAGCGGCCGAAGGCAGCGTCGAGCACGTCGTCGTCGATCGCCTTGCCGGCTGCAAAGCCGCGTGCCTGTTCGAGCATCACGAGCGCGTCGCGCAGCGCGCCGTCAGCCAGATGTGAGATGCGCACCGCGGCGGGATCATCGATCGCGATCTTCTCGCGCTTTGCTACTTCGAGAAGGCGCTTGGCGATGACGGGCGCCGTCATGCGCCGGAATTCGTAGCGTTGGCAGCGCGAGAGAATGGTGGCGGGGACGCGGTGCAGCTCGGTGGTCGCCAGCACGAACACGACGTACTCGGGCGGCTCTTCGAGCGTCTTGAGCAGCGCGTTGAACGCCTCCGAGGTTAGCATGTGGACCTCGTCGATGATGTAGACTTTCTTTCGGAACTGCGATGGCGCGAACTGGACGCGCTCGCGCAGCTCGCGGATCTCATTGATGCCGCGGTTGCTGGCCGCGTCGATCTCGACGACGTCGAACGCGGTGCCAGCCGCGATCGACGTGCATGCCTCGCAAATCCCACAAGGGTCGGGGCGAGGACCGTTGGTCAGGCAATCCAGGCACTTGGCCAGGATCCGCGCTGCGGACGTCTTACCGGTGCCGCGCGGACCGCTGAACAGATAGGCGTGCGCGACGCGCCCAGACTTCACGGCTGCGGTCAGCCCCTGCACGACATGCGGCTGACCGACGAGCTCATCAAATGCTGCGGGACGGTGCTTGCGATAAAGGGTTAGCGCGGATGCGGCGGTGTCGGGCACATCACTCGCTTTCGTTCGTTTCTCTAAGCATTCCTAGACCATCGCGGCTCGCAGATGACGAGGTTGTCGCGCGCGTTTGCACAAAATCCAACGACGATGTCCATGGAAGCGTGGAGCCTGGCCGCTTCGGTCGGGACGCTCTTGGTCATTGCCGCTACGGCTATCGCGGCGATGATCCAGTTGCGGCACATGCGCAGCAGCAATCAGATCACGGCGCTCTCGAAGCTCGAAGAGATGTGGGACGACCCCAATTTTCGCGCAAAGCGCCGTCGCGTCACCGACGGGATCGAGGAGCATCTGCTGGATCCCCAGTTTCGACAAGAACTTGAGAACGAAGCCTCGGCGGATTCGTTCGTTGAAGACGTCGTTGAAGTCACCAACTTCTTCGAAGGCATGGGCATCTATGCAAAACACGGATTTGCCGAGCAGAACGTGATCTTCGACTTCTGGTCCCAGATCATCACCAGTAGCTGGCAGCGTTTAGCTCCGGCGGTCGCCGTCATGCGGCGAACGAGCGGCCCTTCGCTCTACGAGAATTTCCAATACTTAGCCGTCCTCGCGCAGCGTTTCATCGACGCGCACCCAAACGGTTCCGCTCCCAAGGATGTGAGGCGTTCCCCTGTCGAGGATCCCTGGCTGAAGCAGGACCACCCAGGCTAAGATCGGCAGAGCCGATCAGGGCCAATGCAGCGCGTCTGAGTCGGTCGGCGCTTTTCCGTTGGGCACGATGACCACAGTGCGCAGCCGTCCGCTGGTCGTGTAAAACTGTGCGGCTCGCCCTTGACGGTCGGCGGCGAACGTTCCAAGCCGACCACTCGCATCGCCATGCCATGCGTACACGTCATAGCGAGCCCGTGGTACCAAGCCGTCCGCGACGACATAGATCCATTGTCCGTCCGCAGCGAGCAAGACCTTGGCGGCGCCGCGCGTACCGGTCAGCTCGTGGTGCGCGAAGTGGCTGTGCACGAGCGCGTCGATCGGAACCTGCGGTGACTGGCGCAACGCGTTCACGTTGACGAGCAACAGGAGCATGCTGGCCGCAAGCGCCGCAGCCGCCACCCAACCTCCGGCCACCGAGAACGCGCTTCGAGGGCGCGGCAGCGGCGTGACCGTCTGTTGCGCCGGCGACGAGGAGTGCGCGGCCGGCAACGATCGCGTGAGCGGACGCGGTTCCTCCAGCTCTGCGAGCGCGCCGACGCCCGTCATCGACTCTGCGACTAACACCGCGCACGTCGGACACGAGTCCGCATGATCGAGCAGTCGTCGCTGCGCCTCCTCATCGAGGCTGCCCAGCGCGAAGGTGCTGATGTCGTCGTATGGATGATCGTTCATATCGTTTTAGGCTCGGTCGGGTTGGCGCGCATCGCGCGAGCTAAGCGCGACAGGCCGAGTTGGGCGCGGCGCTTGACCGTGCCCAGCGGCGCGCCGGTGCGTTGCGCGATCTGGGCGAGCGTCAGCGCGCCGATATAGGCTTGGGAGATCACGGTGCGCTGCTCGTCCGGCAAGCCCGCCAGCGCCGCGCGGACGCCGCTTGCCGCATCGCGAGCGACGACCTCGTCAGCGGGATCGACGCCGACAGTGCCTGGTTCGAGCGACCGCTCTTCGCGCGCGACGCGACGCGCATCCGAGCGCATTATCGCGAGCGCCGCATTGCGCGTCACAGTGTACAACCACGGTCCGATGCCCCCTGTCCGAACGACCAGGCCATTGCGGTGACGCCACAGCGCGAAGAACGCCTCTTGCACGGCGTCTTCTGCTCTGACGTCGTCGCGCAGCAAGCGGTACGCAACGCCTTTGCAGCGCGGCGCGTATTGCCGGTATGCGTCCTCGAGCGCGGCGCCCTCGTCCGCGGAAAGACGCCTGACTAGGTCTGCGTCCACTTTCTCCCAGGTTATTCTCTTGACAGGCGTGCTATCGTTAAAGGTGACCACCCCATTGTTATATGACGCGGGGCTTTGCGCGGTTCACGAGCGCACACGGGACGTCCCGCCTCCGGTTCACCTGAAACCTCGCGTTTTGCACCATAGTACTAGGGTATATAATGGAAGCGGCCAGCGGGCCGCAACCGGACCTCGAGACTATCGAAGGACCGGTGTTCTACATCCGGTCACGGCGATGTGAGAGGAGCCCGCGCTCAAGCGCGGGACTACGAAGTTCATGAAGGTCGATGTCGACCTCAACGAGGCGCTCCGAACGCACTTCGGTTACGAGCGCTTCCAACCTGGTCAAGAAGAAGTCATCCGGCGCGTTCTGGACGGCCGGGATACGCTTGCCATTTTAGCCACCGGCGCCGGTAAGTCGCTGTGTTATCAACTGCCTGCGCTGATGTTGCCGGGCACGACGATCGTCGTGTCGCCGTTGATCGCGCTCATGAAAGACCAGATCGACATGCTGGCCGAAGCCGGCATCTCAAGTACGATCGCGCTCAACAGCACGCTCTCGGAAGACGAGGAGATCGCCTATCTCGAGCGCGTGGCGCGCGGCAATCTCAAGCTCATTTACGTCACGCCCGAACGGCTCGAGGACGAGAGCTTCGTCGAGGTGCTCAAGCGACTGCACGTGCCGCTGTTCGTCGTCGATGAAGCGCACTGCATCTCGCAGTGGGGTCACGATTTCAGACCCGCGTACCTTAATCTGGGCCGCGTCATCGCTGCGCTGGGTAAACCGACGGTGCTTGCCTTGACCGCGACCGCAACGCCGGCTGTGCGTGAGGACATCGTCACCCAGCTCGGCATCCCGCACGCCAAGCCGATTGTGCGCGGGTTCGACCGGCCGAATCTCGTCTACGAAGTGGCGCGCACCGCCACCGAAGCAGAGAAGCTGCGCGTGCTGCGCTCGAAGTTCACAGGCCCTCTCAACGGCGCCCTCGGCATCATCTACACCGCGACGATCAAGAACACATACGCGGTGGCCGAGTATTGCCGCACCGAACTTGGCATCGAGGCCGACGTTTACCACAGCAAGCTGCAGAAGGCTGAGCGGGAGCGCGTGCACGACCGGTTTATGAGCGAGGACGTCAAGATCGTCGTCGCGACCAACGCCTTCGGGCTGGGCATCGACAAGCCGAATATCCGGTTCGTCTTCCATTACGATCTGCCGGGCAGCGTCGAGGCCTATACCCAAGAGGCTGGGCGCGCCGGGCGTGACGGCTTAGAGTCGACCTGCCTGCTGCTCTACCGCCAGAGCGATACGCGCGTCCAGAACTACTTCCTGACCGGCAAGTATCCGGACGTCGAGGAAGTCCAGAAGGTGTTCGGCACGCTGCAGTACTTCGAAGGTCAAGATAACGGCGTCTCGGTCTCGGACCTGCGCAAGATATCGCAGCTACCATTAACCAAGCTGAAAGTGATTTTGGCCCTGCTCAAGAAGGGCGGCTTCATCCAGAACGTGACCAAATCGACGTATGGGTTAGCGCCGCTGTTCAAGCAGAATAAGGGGCTTGCGCTCAACCTGGCCAGCTACGAGACGAAGCGCTCGTACGACCAGAGCAAGCTGCAGATGATCCTGCAGTACTGCGAGACGCGCAGTTGCCGCCGCAAGTTCATCTTGAACTACTTCGGCGAAGATTACGATCTGCCCAACTGCGGTGCGTGCGACAACTGCCGCGCGCAGCTCGCGAAGGGCGGCACGGTCGAGATCTTCGAGGGCCCGCGCACTGCCGCCGAGTTCCGCATCGGCGACATCGTGCGCCATCCCAAGTTCGGCGAGGGCACGGTCGAACGCGCAGAGCGCGATCTCGTGACGGTGCTTTTCCCCGCCCACGGATATAAGACGCTGCTCGCTTCGGCTGTGGCCCGCCAACAGATCGCGTAGTGGCGCGGGCGACCCCCGCATTCGCAGTGCGCGCTGCCGCTCTCGGCGGCGCGTTCGCTCTTGCGCTCGTGCTCGCCGGCGTTCACATCGACGGCGCACGCGGCGATCAAACGCCTGGGCCTGGCGCGTCGGCGCTGCCTTCGCCACAGAGCACACCGGCCGCGCCGGCCAGCGGCGCATCGCCGGCAGTGACGCCGACCGCGCCCGGGCCCCAGCCGATCTATCCGCCGAGTCCGTGTCCGTCAGGCGCGACCGACTGCAGTCCGGCGCCGGAGGGCACCTACATGCCGACGCAGCCGCCGTCGCCCGCTCCGGTCGCCGTTAATCCGTCAAGCGTGCGCGTGCTGCTCGGGCATGGCGCATCCGCGCGCTTGCTCTCGCCACCGAGCGGCATCGTCATGCTCTCGGGATTCGATCCGAACATCGTGCGCGCGATCTTCAATCCAGTCGATCGCACGATCGATCTCTTAGGCCTGCACACCGGCACCACTCAGGTGACGATCCAAAGCCAGCAAGGGCAGACCGCGATGCTAAGCGTCTCCGTGTTGATCTATGCCGGCCGCTCCGATGCATCCGCGTCGATCAACGTCACCGGTCATCCGGCGTCGTCTCAATTCGTCTCCGAGATGGCGCAAGTCGCGGCCACGCGCGCGACCTACGCGCAGCCCGGCGCGCACATCACGACGCGTTCGGCGGACGATTCACGCAGGCTCGACCCCGACGACGAGATCACGGTCCACGTCCCAGTCGAAGTCAGCGGCGACAACTACTTCACCTATCGCGCGAACGTCGCCGTCCACATCACCAATCTAGCGCAGCCTCAGCTCGCGCCGCGCGTCTTGCTCGTCTCCGACTTTCCAGAAACGATCACCGAGAACGGCACCCTCTTCTACAGCGACGTCACGTTCGAGGAACCCGCGCGGCTGCTCTACTACCATTACGCGCCGCCAGGCGCGCCGCTGCGCCGCGTGCTCGTGAAGGTGCAAAACGCCGGCAGCGAGGCGAGCTTGCTCGAGATGATCTCCGGCATCTCAGGCCCGTACACCGACATCTTGGGCGTCGGGCACTCCTCAACGCTGCGCTTCTTGCAGCACGAGGCCGCGGGTGAGGGCGAAGTGTTCGAGGTGCCGCCGCAGGCGACGATCAACGTCGTCGACCAGCTGCTCCCGGCGAGCAATCTCGTCGCCGGCCTCATGCAGATGCGCGTGATCAGTGGACCATCGCTGCGCGTGGCGGTCGTCGTCCAGGCAGCCGATGCGCCCCCGACCGACCCCATCTCCGACACGCTGTTATCGAGCTCGGTGCGCCATGCGCGCGGCATCTATGAGATCCCAGAATTCTTCTACGACGAGTCGTACACGGTCGGCGATCCGCCGACCACGCTCGCGATCGGCAAGCTGCCGTTGCCGAACCTCGTGCAAGGCGAGGTGCTTGGCGGCGACTACGCGGTCAAGCAGAGCGCCGACGTCAATCTGCTCAACCCCGGATCGTCAGCGAGCGACGTCGGACTGTGGTTCGACCCGCGCGGCGGGCGCGCGACCGGCACGCTGCTCATCAATGGCGAGATCGTGCAGCTCCATCCGGTCAGCCCCGGAAAACCTGCGCTCGTGCGTCGCTTCACCGTGCCGGCCGGCGGTTTCACTCACGTCAACGTCGTGACAATGCCCGAAGGCGGCTCGTCATATCCCGTCAACCTGCTGTTCGCCTCCGAGCCGCCCGCCGGCGCGGGCTGGAATCTCTCGCCCTCCGTCCACTAAACCGCCCGGAACGGGGCCGCCCACGCAAGGATGCACGTGGCCACGCGCCGCACCTTGCTGGCGTGAGGTCCATGTGCCGCTTTGGCGCGTGGACATGTTTGCGTACCGTAAAGGAGGCTCCATGTCCCGACCCCTCACGTTCTTGTGCGCTGCACTTATAGCGAGCGTTATGGCGCTCGGTATCGCCGGCACCCGGACGCAGCCTGCTCCTGCTCGCGCCGATGCACCGGCAGCCAATCCGGCCGCCGGCTACACGCTGCACATCGACGCCGACAAGCACTTCGGCACTGCCCATCCGAACGAGATCGCTCACCACTGGTGCAAGACGATCTCGCCGACGCTCACCGAATGCCAGCTCTATGATTCCGACGGTCCCGGCGCCATGCTCGTCGGCGTCGAAACGATCGTGCCCGTCGCGGTGTGGAAGACATTCTCGCCGAGCGAGCAAGCTCTGTGGCACTATCACAAGGAAGAGCTCAAGAAGGTTCACGCCACGCTTCCCGATACGCCGAAAGACAAACAAGCGGCGATCATCGCCGCCATCACCGAGACCTACGGCAAGATCTACATCCTCTGGAATCCGAAGACGGCGGGAGACCCGCCTGTCGGCCAGCCCACCATCACCGTCCTCAAGTAAGGACCTCGTCTTCGATCCAGCGGCGCGCGGCACTGTGGTGCGGCGCGCCGTTCGTTTACATCAACGACTTGTAGACATCTACCAGGCGCGCGGCGACGCCTTGCCACGTGAACGTACGAGCGCGCACCCGCCCCCGCGCGATCATCGCCTTGCCAGCATCATCCGGCGCGAGCGCGCGGCGCAGCTGACGGGCGAAACCGGTCTCGTCGCCGGTCGGCGCATACAGCGCGCAGTCGCCGAGCACCTCACGCAGTACGGGGATGTCGGACGCGACGACGGGTACGCCGGACGCCAACGCCTGCAGCGGCGGCAGCCCAAAGCCTTCGTAGCGCGAGGGAAAGACAAGCGCGGACGCGCGCGCGTACAGCTCGAGCAAACGCTGCTCGGGCACGTAGCCGAGCAGATCGACGCGAGCCTTGATGCCAAGACGCGCGATCGCCGCGCGTACGGAATCGGCGTAGGGCGTGAACGGCCCCGCGCAGATCAATCTTGCGCCGGGCACGAGTGCGACCGCTCGCACCGCGGTCAGCAGATCTTTTCGCTCTTCTACCGTGCCAACCGCGAGTACCAGTCCAGGTTCGGCTGTGTGCTGAAGCCCAAAAAATGCCTGGTCGACGCCCGCGCCCGCGATCTCGATGCGCCCGTTTTCGACCCCCAAGCCCTGTGCGACGTCCGCCTTCGCAGCCGCGGTGTCGACGACGATCGCGTCAGCGGCGCGCACCAGACGCGGCTGAACGCGCCCGAAATACCAGCGCACGTATTGACGCCCGCGGTTCGCCCCCCGCAGCCACGTGAGATCGTGCAGCGTGACGACGCACGGGTGCGGCGGATTCCACGGCAGCGTGCCTCCCGTGAAATGGACGATGTCGGCATGCGCCGCGTGCGCGAGCCGCCGCACGCGCAATTGATCCCAATACAAGCGCCGGTCGAAGCGCCACAGATCGAACCGCTCGTCGGCAAGCTCGACCACCTCGACGTCGTCACGCGCTCGCAGCGCAGCGGCAAGCTCGCTCGCGTAGACGCCCAGACCGGTCGAAGTGCCGCGCGCGAATTGAGTCTCGAGCGCGACGCGAATCATGTCGGAGGCGGGGACGACGCCGGCGACGCGGGCGACGGCGACGGCGCGCCGGGGCCGTCGAGCTGCGCGAGCGCTGCCTCGGCGTCGGCCTGATGCGGGTGCAAAGCGAGGACGTGCTCGAACGCCCCACGCGCCGCATCCTTATCGCCCCAGTCCATCTGCGCGGTCGCGTACGACAGGAGATAGCCTTCGTTGAACGGCGCGATGTCAGTCGCGCGCTTGAACGAGGCGATCGCGCGGCGGTGGTATTCGCCGGCGCGCTGCGGCGTCGCGATACCGGCCTGCGCGTTCAGGCGTCCGATCTTAGCATACGCGGCCGCGAGATCGGCGCGCAGGAGCACGTCGCCGCTTAAGCGCTGGGCAAGCGCCGTCTCCAATGCGATCGCGTCATCATATCTGCCGGTCGCAGCGATGCGGTCTTCCATCGCTGCAAGACGGATCGCGGCGTTCGCTTGGAGGTAGTCGGCGACCGCAGCTCCCGGGTTGCCCAACCGCGCTTCTGCGTCGCCCATCTCAGCGATGCATGCCGCGCCGCACGCGGCCGCTTGGAAATCCGCGAGGGCCATCGCAGGATCGCTGTCAAGCTCCGCGCGCCCCCGGTCCTCGAGCAGCAACCTCGAATTCGGCGCAAGCCGCAAGCCGCGGTCGAACAAGACGACAGCACCGCCTGCATCATCTTTGGCAAGCCGCAGATTACCGAGATCGTCGAACCACCACGCGGCGAGCGCGCGCCAAGCGCCGGCGAGCGCGACAAGTACGACAGCGGCTGCGAGCACGGCGATGAGGACGTTTCTGGACATCGCAAAAAGATTGGGGGTCAGGCGCTGCCTGACCCCCTCCTGTTCGGTCGCCGATGCCGGCGCTAGGCCGCTAGAACTTGACTGTGAAGTAGATGTTCTGGCGGTTCTGGTTCCAGTTGTAGGTCGGCATTTGGGTATCTTTATACTGGTAGTTCGTGAAGAAGAAGTTGATCGACGAGTTCGTGTTCGGGATGTTGTACAGTACGCCCGCGTTCAACGCCGTCTTCTGCTGACTGATCGTCTGGTTGAGCGTGTTGAGCGCTTCGCCGCCCCACGTCTGGTTGACGTAGGTGACGTTCGCGGTCAAGGCCGCCGTGATCGGGAGCGCAAGCGAGCCGCTGCCCGCTTCGTGATGCACGTTCTGGTGGTTCGGGTAGAAGAACACCTCTCGGCCGGTCCCGAGCAGCTCGGCACTGCCCAACGGATTGTACGCATTGGGAATGCCCAGCAGCGGGTCAGCCGCGTAGACGAACGGCGTTTGGTCGAGGCGCTGGATCTGCTCGTACAACGCGTCGAAGTTCAGCGTCGCCGTCCGATCCCAGATCGGCAAGCCGAGGGTGAAGCCGCCGCCGACGGTCTGGTACTTGCCGGCCACGTTGCTGGCGAATTGCGGGCCGAAGATCGCCGCTGCCAGCGAGTTCGGACGGATCTCGTTGAGCTGCTGGCCGCCCAAGCGGAACTTGACGTTGAGGCCGCCGATGCGCACCGGGAAGTTCAACTGGACCGACGGGCCGCGCGTGTTCGGCGCATACGAGCTGTACCAGAACGGGCCTTGGGCCTTGAACTGGTTGAACAGCGGGAAGCTGAACGAGCCGAACGGGAACTGGCCGCTGTTCGCGAGCAGCGGGCCGGTGAAGCCGTTGGCCAGCGCGATCGCATCGACTTGCTGGTTGATTCCCAGCGAGTTGCCGATACCGAACGGCGTCGGCAGCTGCGGATAGTTCCAGAACGAGAACAGCGGCGGCGCTTGTCCTGCCCACATGAAGTTCGCGCCGCTTACGTAGTACGGGCCGACGCTCTGATATGTGAACGTCTGATCGCCACCCAGCCACTTGAACTTGAGGCCAATGACGCCGGCGGTGTCGCTCTGCGCCGGGATGCGTTGGAAGTCAGGCGTGTACTTGCTGTTCGAGACTTCGCCGAAGAGAGCAGGCGTGATGATCGCCCACTGGCCCTTACCCCACGCGCGCGACAACGGCAGCACGAAATCAAGACCGAAGACGGTGTCGCTGACGATGGTGTTGGGTATCGACGCCGTCTGCAGATAGACCGTGTTACCGGCCGCAAAGCTGTCGCCACGGAGATCGAACAAGCGGTTGACCGTGAAGCCGACCTGCGCGCTCGGGATGCCGGGGATGCGGTATACCGCGCGGCCGCCCACATCATAGCGCTGCGGGAACGTGTTGTTCGAGACGCTGTACGATTGGTACGTGACTGCCACCGTCGCGCCCGCGGGCAGCGGGCTCGGGCTCGTGAACACCACCTCGTTCGGCGTCTGGATGAAGTTGAAGGCGGGTTCGCCGGTCTGGTTCGGTCCGGTGAAGAAGCAGCCCGCGAAGCAGGTCGGCGGTCCTTGATAGTACGACACGAAGACCGTGCCGGGTTGCGCGAGCGCGCTCAAGGTCACCGACGTCAGCGTGCCGGTACCGGACGTGAACGTGTCGGTCGTCGGCGCGGACGGGTAGCTGTTCGTCGTCTGCTGGAAGTAGTACGGACCGAGATACGTGTTCGATTGGATCCAGCCGGTGTTCGGCGGGAACGTCGGCAGGTTGGTCAGGATGCCGACCGGGTCCAAGCGCGTGCCGAACGCTTGCACGTCGAGGTACTTCATGACCGTCGCGGTCACGTTGACGCCGTTCGGATACGGACGGAACGGGTCGGTATAATTGATGTGGAAGTTGTCGGCCGGGCTGTAGGTCAAGCCGGTCAGCGAGCCCTTGATGTTGTTGAGCTGGCCGATACGGATGTCGAGGCCCGTCACGCCGTTCATGTTCGGCACCTGGACTTCGAGGGTCGGGTTGATGCCGACGCCGGTCTGTTGCTGGCGATAGCCGCCACTGTAATAGTCGACGATGTTGATCGGCAGCGAGATGATCAGGTTCTGGTTCACGGCGTACGACGGCGTGAACTCCCACTGCGCGCGCGGAAGAAGAATGCCTGGGCCGACGCGACCGTAGTACGGATCGTTGCTTTGGTCGGTCTCGATGAACTGGTCGGTGAAATTGAACACCGGATCCGAGCGGGCGAAGCAGGCATTCGCCGGCAGCGGAGTCGTGGTCGCGCACGACGGGGCGCCGACCAACACGGTCGGGTTCTGGATCTGCTCGCGCTGCGAGTAGGCCGACCACAACGTGCCGTGAACCGTGAAACCTTGCGCGAACTTGGTCGCTTTGTCGAGCGCAGCGAGTTTGTCTTCGATCTGCGTGACGCGCACGCCCATGCCGTCGAGTTCGTCTTTATACGCGTCCATCAAACGCGCGAGTTTTTGCAGGTCGGCTCTGCTCGCGCCGCCTTCCGCTTCGACTTTCGCGAGCGCGCGTGCCAACGCAGCCGCCACTTCGTTGCGCGTCATCGGCCGATTGCCGAGGAACTTGCCGTTCGGGAAACCCGCCAAGATACCGTCCGCGGCGAGCGTCTGGATGTAGTCGGCCGCCCAGCTATTCGCCGGAACGTCGTTGAACGGCGTCGCTGCCGCAGGTCGAATTGACAGAACAGAAACTGCGACGAACGCGCTTACCGCGAGGTAGGCGAATCTCTTCAAAGCGGTCCTCCTTAGGCAGAGGCACAGAGGTCGGGGGCCGTTTCGAACCTTGACGCGCGCAGAATCTTCGTTCCCTGCTAGGCGAATCCAGTTCCGATGGTCCCGAAACCGCCGTTATACAATGCGTGGACGGCGGCACAAATACCCGGCGCCGTATCGCCCATGAGGACAAAGGCGAAGCGTCGACCGGCAACCTGCTCGGCCTGGGTTGGGCGCCATAATTGCCCATTCCTTCACCATTGCCGCGTGCCGAAAAGGGGGTCGTTCCCGAGGGGTGGGACCCAAAATTATGCTGTTTTTTGACTGAGAAATCGCTCCACAATGAGTGCTGCCGCATACCCGTCGAGCGGTGTTTTCGGCACTAAAAGCCCGCGGGGGATAAGTCGTAAGAGCCCGCGCGGTGGATTATCTTTATAATAACTCGCACGAGCTTGCAACGTCGTGTGCCGTTCGTCTACGACCGCGATCGGGATGCCCGGCAAGGCGGTTTTGCAGATGCTGATGGCGGCGTCCGATGTCGTCGCATCGCCGACGCATATGCCCGCGATCGGACCTGTGCGTGCGTAGCTGGTCAATGTGGCGCCGAGGCTCACAGTCGGCACGACATCGAGCATTTCGCGGCGGCCGTTTTCGTCGACGACGGCTACGCCGCACTTGGTCCGACCGGGGTCGATTCCGATGAAGCGCGCGGGTTGCGCCATCGTCAGCGCGCCTGCGCGACGTGCAGCTCCGTCGTCAGCGGTCCGCTCGCCTTGATGTCGGCCGCCGCGATCGCGCGCATGACCGCCGGCCCATGGATGCTGGTCAACTGCTTGTAGGCGTCGTCGAACGCAGAGACGCTGGCTTCGGGCGAGTCGGCGATCGTCGGCGGCATGCCGTGCGAGACCGCGTTGTCGGTGATCGAGATGCGCAACTGCTCGAGCGCGGCGCTGGCCAGTTGCGGATTGTGCCCATCGGTGACGGGAACCGCGGCGATGATCTCGCCCTTGCGATAGACCATCGCATCCTTGAACACCTGGAATGAGATCGACATCGCGCCATGCCGGAAGATGTTCTCGCCTGCGACCGGCACCACGATCGCGTCGTCGGGCGCGAACGTCTTGATCTGGCGCGCCAGCGCCGAAATTTTCGCGCGCGCGGCAGGCGTGAGATCTTGGGGATAGGGCTGTACGTCTGGGATGTGACTATAGTGCTCGGCGACGACGCGGAAGAGCGCGGTGAGATTTTGCTCGATCGCCGCGACATCCTCGCTCGTGTCGATGATCACGGGACGCGAGATCGGTTCGCCGTTGCGGAAGACGAGCGGCGCTTCGCGCACGAATAGCAGCAGCTGATCGCGCTGTGAGGTCAGCGTTTTGATCTCATCGCGCAGCGTGTTGATCGAGAACAATGCCTGGCGCGCCTCGACGTTGACCAGCGCGACAAAGGCCACGGCGAAAAGGGCGATGAGCATGCCGAAGCCGACCGCGAAGATGGTGCTCGTATAGCGTGGCCGCAGCCCGAACAGCGTCATGCGGCGGCGGCCGACTTGGTGGCCGACCCGGTCGCCGACGAACGCGATGAGGCCGGCCAGCACCACGATGGCCGCCACCGTGATGACCGGACGGATGTCGAAAGCGGCCAGCAGGATCGCCGGCATCTAGACCTTCGCCGCCAGCTGCAACAGCCAGATGCCGATCGCTCCGAACACGATATTCGGCAGCCACGCCATCACCAAGCTCAGCTCGGGTGTCGTGCGCCCGAGCGCCAGGCAGATCGTCGTGACGACGTAGAACGCGAACACGATTGCGATGCTGATGCCGAAGCCTGCGCCCGAGGTCGAGCGCTGGCGCCGGATGCCAAGCGGGATCGCCAGCATTGTGAACACCAAGCTGGCGAACGGTCGCGCAAGTTTGCTGTCGTAGGTCACGAGAAGCAGCGCGTAACGCGATTTGTCGCCGGACTGCTTGGCCGAACGCACCAGCGGGCGCAGCTGGTTGCGGCTCAGATCTTCCGGCCGTTTCGCAAGCTCGATGAGATCGGTGGGACTCGCGCCGATGTTCACGCTCGTGAACGGGAACGTGCCGACGGTGCAACAGATGGGAGCGAGCCGGTACGAGATGGCATCGGTAAGCACCCAGGTCGAGTGCTGATAGTGAGCGCGCGGCGCGACCAGGAGCGACAGGAGCGTGCCGTCGCGATACACCTGCACGGCGATCTGCTCGAGCGACTGCGTCGTCGTGTCGAATCCAGCCGCGTACGTCACCTGAGCATCGCCGTTCGGCAGACTGGTGCGCACGACCTCATTTGACAAGATGTTGACGTTGCCCGACTGGATCTCGCTCTGCAGGATTTCGTTGGCTCGCGCGGTCGCCCCGGGAACGACGAACTCTTGAAAGCCAAGGCCGACTAGCGACGCGAGCAGGCCCACTGCCGCGATCGGCGCGGCGATGCGATAGAGGCTGACGCCGCCCGCGCGGATGCCGGTGATCTCCGAATCGCCCGATAGGCGGCTCATCGCGAGCAGCACGGCGAGCAGCATCGACATCGGGAATGTAAGCACGAGCGTTTGGGGCAATGTATAGATGAAGTATTTCGCCGCGGCCAACAGGCTGGCGTGCTCCTCCGACACGAGGCGTGCGACGTTGAGCAGCTCGCCCGCGACGAAGAGCAGCGTGAATGCGGCAAGCCCGAATAAGAACGGGCCGCCGAGCTCGCTGATCATGTAGCGATCGAGCCGCGTCACAGACGGAAGCTTTCTCCCAGATAGAACTTCCGCGCGGTCGGTGACTCGGCGACGTCTTGCGCGCTGCCCGACACCTCGATCCGCCCGCGGTTCAGGATATAGGCGCGGTCGACGATCGCTAGGGTCTCGCGCACCGAGTGGTCGGTGATCAGGACGCCAAGGCCCTTCGTCTTAAGCAGTCGGATGATCTCTTGGATGTCGGCGACCGCGATCGGATCGATGCCGGTGAACGGCTCGTCCAAGAGCAGGAATGCGGGGTCCGTCGCGATCGCGCGCGCGATCTCAACGCGGCGGCGTTCGCCGCCGGACAGCGTCTCCGTGCGCGCGTGTGCCAAGCTTTCGAGCCCGAATTCAGCGAGCAGGTCGGGCAGACGCTCGTCTTGCTCGTGACGCGGCACGCCGCGCTGCTCCCAGATGAGGCGGATGTTGTCCTCGATCGACAGCCGCCGGAACACCGACGACTCTTGCGCTAAATACCCGAGCCCTTCGCGCGCGCGCAGATGCATCGGCTGGTGCGTGATATCGACGCTGCTTCCGTTATCCGCGCGCAGCAGCACGTGGCCGTCGTTCGGGCGAACCAAGCCGACCACCATGTAGAACGTCGTCGTCTTGCCCGCGCCGTTCGGACCGAGCAGTCCGACGACTTCGGAGGCGCGCACGTTCAAGCTGACGTTGTCCACGACGGTGCGCGGCCCGTAGCTCTTAGTCAAACCCTCGACATCGATCTCGATCGGCGTGCCTGTCGCTGCCAAATCCCCTACTTCCCGAACGTCATGGTCTGCTCGCCGTTAGGCCCCCACACGCGCACGCGATGCAGATCGAGGTCGGCTTCCGCACGGTCGCCGTCGATGGAATTCCCGCGATCGTCCTGCGCGTGCACGGCGCCGTCGGCCACAAGGATGTGCCGGTTGCCGTCATACTCCATTGAATGGGCGACCATCGATGCGCCGTTGGCGCCAGCCGCTCGCACCCCGCCGCTCAGCGAGACGTTGCGGTCATTGGGGCGCACTTCCGCCGACGGGGCCGTTACCCGTAAGCGCAGCGTCCTTCCTTTATAGAAGCGCAGCGCGACGTCGTTCAACGTGCCTTTTGAATCAGCCGTCGCGTATTCGATGCGCGACGCGTTGAGCAGGTACTCCAGCTGCCCGTTGTGGATCTCGCGCAGCTCGACGGGTCTGCCGTTTTGGGAATTCGCGACGATGTAGTACGGTGGTTGCGCTTGCACCGATGGCGAAGGGGTCGGTTCCGGCAGGCTCGCGGTTTTGCTCGCACAACCGCCAAGCACCAGCAGCGAACACACGAGCACTGCGGCTGCAGTGCGCGCCGTCGGCGACCCCGCCGGCGAGGGCGCGCGCCCGAGCGAGAACATGAGCGCCATCATCGGCCACCACAACAAGAAGACGAACGTCGTGACGACGTCGATCGCGGCTTGCAGCGCGGACGCGACGAACGCGGCGACCAGCGCGTAGAACAACAACGCGCGCTCGCGGTCGTCGGGCGGAATGCGCGCGTTGGTGCGCCGCGCTTCACCGATGCCGGCGACGATGGTCCATACGAAGGCCGCTAAACCGAGCACCCCGTTCTCGACGAGCACGTTGAGCGGCAGATCGTGGGCGTGCACTTCATCCACCGCGGCGTCGGGCTGCTTGAGCGCAGGATACACCTTCGAAAAGCCGAGCGGTCCGACGCCGGTGAGAGCGAACCGCTGCGCGATGCGCAGCGCGCCCTGCCAGACTGCGATGCGCGACGGATTTTCGCTTGGGTCGTGCGCGACGTCGCGAAAAGTCGTCGTGCCGAGCACCAACGCCGCGACCGCGGCGACCGCAAACGTGATCTTCGCAGTGCGTCCGAAACGCCACACGAGCACCGGCAGCCCGATCAGCAACCCGAGCCACGCGGCGCGTGAGACGGAAAGCGCTAGCGCGACTACCCCGATGATCGAAGCCGCGGCTCCCAAACGGCGCAGCAGCGGCGGCGCGGCAGCCTGCGCGAGGCCGAGCGGGATGAAGAACAGCAGATATCCGCCGAACTCATTGGGCTGCAGGAACGTGCCTGCCGCTCGACCGTGCTGATACGCGAACATCTCGGGCGGATGGCGCGTCAGCGTCAGCGCAACGCCGAAGAGTGCGGCAGCGATGCCGGCGACGAAATAACACGTCAGCAGCGTGCGCCGGGTGCGCGCGTCCGGGGCGTTCCAGACGATCGCGATGAAGGCGATGAAATTGCCGACCTCACTCAGCACTTCGAAGAGGCTGGCGCGGAAAGAGACGCCGATGATGCCGGCGAGCAGTGCGGTGGCGATCATCGCGAGTAGCGGCAGCGAAAGCGGCGCTTCGACGAACGCGCGCGCGCCGCGGCGCACGACGAGCGCCAGCAGGGTCGAAAGTGTCGCCGCGGCGGTGACGACGAAGAGGGCGACGGCGTAGCCTTTGCCGCCGATCGCGACGCCGCGCGGCAGCACGTCTGCGAGCAGCACCAGCATCGGCAAAACGGGCATCAGCGCAAACAGCGTGATCGGCAGCGCCAGCTCTGCGGCGCGGCCGATTCGGTCTCCCAGCGATGGCGCGACCGAACTCATGCGGCCGCCGGCGACGCTCGCGTCGGTCATGCGGAGTTGTGCGACGCTAACGCGATTACGGCCTCTGCAACGGCGGCGCTCGCGCCAGGCCCGCCCATGCGGGAGCGTCCTGCCGCGGCCATCGCCTGCATGCGCGCAGGGTCGGCGAGCAGCGTTGCCACCCCATCGACGAATGCGCGATCGTCGTCCGGCAGCACGAGCAGTGCATCGCCAAGCAGGCGCTGCTGGCGCATCCGATACCAACCGACGCGTTCGGGGGTTCCGGCGGCGATCACGGGCAGTCCTATGCCGGCAGCTTGTTCGTTCGCGGTGCCTGCTTGGCCGAACACGATTTCGCTCGCCGCCAACATGTCGCCGAATGCGCCGGCCACCATGTCGATCTCCAAGGGTCCCGCTTGTGCGCGAGCGACGACGCCTTTCGCGATTCCCGTAGGCGTCAACGGCACGCCGGCCGTTTTCTCGACAGCGGCGCTCAGCGCTGCCGCACCTGCACCGGGTGCAATCGACACGAACCCTTGCAGCGCGCGCGGAGCGACCCGACCTGCAAGCATTGCGAGCCTGCGAGTCGCCGCGGCTGCATTTGCGGGCGCATCGGCGCGACTGCCCGGGAGCACGGCGACGCGCAACGCATCGGCGCGCGCATGCAGGTCCACCCCGCTCGGCGCGACGCCGTCCATCATCAGATTGCCGGCGTAACGAGCGGGCACTCCGCGCGCCGCCAGCGCGTGCGCCGTCGCTTCGTCGCGCGCGAAGACCGCAGCGGCACGCCGGGCGATCGCGACCTCGACCTTTGAGTGGCCCGCGACGTGTTCCGATTTTGCGGTCGCGACGAAAACGGTCGGACGGCGCGCAAACGTCAGTGCGGAAGCGAGACAATAGACATCGCCGACGGCGACCACGACGTCGCGCGCTTTCTGCGCGCGCAGAAACGCGAACTGCCGGAGCGTCAATCCGATGAGTCCGGCTCGGACATCGCGGGCGAGGTTGCCGAGGTTCCAATATGCGACGAGGCCGCCGCTCGGCATGTCTGCTTGCGGGCCGACGCCTCCGTCCACGCGACCGACGAGCGGGAAATGATCGACGCGCGCGGCGGCATCGCGTGCCCGCAATGCGCGGGCGATATATCCGGCGATCGCCGCTTCGCCGTAACCATTGCTGACCAGTAAGATGTTAGGAGCTGCGTTCATGAGAGCAGCGGGATCAGCGCAAACGAGGCGACCTGCGGGCGCGCGCCGCGCAGATCGAGTTCCAAACGGCCGGCATTTGACGCGAATGCGCCGGCGTGAACGATGGGGACGCCGCTGATGATCTCGGGCTGGGCGAGCGTGTCGTGGCTGTGACCACCGATGATCGCGCCCAACCCGGGATGAGCGCGCGCGAGCTCGCGATCGTCGGCCAGCCCGAGGTGCGACAGCACAATCGTGAGGTCGGCCGGCTCCGGTGACGCGAGCATCTCGTCCATCGCCGCCCGCACCGATAAGAAACGCCAGCCGAAGATGCGCTCCCAGCCACTGCCGGTGCGGTACTGCGGTGCGAGCAGCGCCAGCAGGCGCACACGCGTGCCGCCGGCGTCGACCACGAGCGAACGGCGATAGGGCGCTGCGCGATCCCATAGATCGAGCAGGTTGGAACAGATCATCGGCATTGGCATGGCGCGTGCGCGCGCCGCGAACCACGCATGCACATAATGGAACTCGCGATTACCGACAGCCTGCGCGCGATATGGCGCCGCAGCGAACTCGGCGATCACCGGCTCGCTGCGCCGGTACACCGTCGATGACCCGACGAGGCTATCGCCGCAATCGACGAGTAGCGCTTGCGGTTCGACGATGGCCGCGAGCCGCCGCCCAAACCCGAGACGTCCGTGCACGTCAGAGGTATGGTAGATGATGAGCGACTCGCTCATGCCGCGGGTGTGCCGTCCATCGCATCCACGACGAAGCGCGCGATGCGCGCCAAGGCGTCTGGCGGTCCGAGCGCGGCGCGCAGCTCACGATAGCCGGCGATCTGCGACGAGCGCACCGCGTCGTCGGACAAAAGGTCGAGCGTGGTCGATGCGAGGGCGTCCGGCGTGAGAGCGTCTTGCAGCAGTTCGGGGACGATCGTACGCCCGAGCAAGAGATTCGGCAGCGTGAGCGGGCCCCGCACGAACTGTGGAATGCGCTTTTGGGCGATCCGGTATTGCGTCGGTGTGATCGCGTAGAACGCGACCTGCGGAATTTCGCGCAATGCGTTTTCAAGCACCGCGGTTCCGGATGCGGTCCAGGCCACATCGGCGGCGCGCAGTGCCGCCTCGAGTTGCGCGCCGCGTACGAGCACGGGCGCTATGCCGCCGCTCGCACGCGGCCATATGCGTTCGATTTGGCGCGCGCGCGGCGTCGACGCCGCGGCGACGACGAACGTAGCTTGCGCGCGCGCAGCCAAGAGCGCGGCGGCTGACGCGAGGCGCGAGCCGAAGTTATCGATCTCTTCCGCGCGGCTGCCCGGAAACACCACGATGCGCGGGCCCGCGCCGCCAGACACGTGCAGTTCCGCCGGCCACGCTGTTTCTTGGGTTGCGCGGGGCGCGATCGCGGAGACCAACGGATGCCCGAAGTATTCGCAGCGCAGACCGAGGCGAGCGTAGAAATCGCGCTGCCGCACGAAACCGGTGAGCGGAATCGCACCCTGGGCTACTGCCCGCGCCTGCGACTCGCTGTCGAGCCATGCGCCCGGCGGAAAATAGTAGACAATGGTGCCGCGATAGCCGCTGTGTCGCATCTGCTGTATGAGACGCAGGTTGAACGCGCCGAAGTCGATCGGCACGATGACGCGAGGTGGATTGCGGCGCAGCATCGCGTCGTGGCGCCGCATAATGACATAGAGCTTCGGGATCTTCAAGAACGCCGAGACGGGTCCGATGCTCGCCCAGTCACTCGAATCCTCGCTCAGCGACGCGCCGGCCGCGCGCAGGCGTTCGCCGCCGATCGCGGTGCACGAGGTTCCAGGCCGCAGCTCGCGGATCGCGTTGAGAAGAAGCGCCGCCTCGAGATCGCCCGACGCCTCGCCCGCGCTCATGAAGATGTCGGACGTCAGCGGCGCGGCCTTAGTCGAAACCGGGCTCTTCTTCCACAACTGCCGGCGCTTTGCCACGCCGAACGGGCTGCGTCGTGAAGCCACGCTGCGAGCCGTTTTGGAAGAACGAGACGAGCTCTTTGCCTTCTTCGGTCGTCATGCGCCCGCGCAAGCGATCGATCGCACCCGACAGCGTTTCAGCGCCCATGTAGATCGTGCGATACGCTTCCTTGAGCTCGCTTTGCGCTTGCGGCGACACCCCTTGGCGCTTGAGGCCGACGCGATTGAGCCCGCGCACCCACGCCGGGTTTCCTTCGACGAGCATGAACGGTGGACAATCTTTGAGGATTTTGCTGCGACCGCCGACGAACGCGAGCCTGCCGATGCGCACGAATTGATGAACGCCGACCATACCCGAGATGTTCGCGCCTTCGCCCACGGTGCAGTGCCCCGCGAACTGGGTGAGATTGGACATCACGACGCCGTCAGCGATGTGACAATCGTGCGCGATGTGCACGTAGGCGAGCAGGTGGCAGTCCGATCCGATCGTCGTCGACGAACCGGCGTCGGTGCCGCGGTTGACGGTCACATACTCGCGGATCTGGTTGCGATCGCCGATGCGCACGTAGGAAACCTCGCCGCGGAACTTTTTGTCCTGCGACGTGCCGCCGATGACCGCGAACGGATAGATGATGTTCTCTTTGCCGATCGTCGTGTGGCCTTGCACGACGACGTTTGCAAGCAGTTTCGATCCGTCTCCGATCGAGACGTCCTTGCCGATCAAACAATACGGGCCGATCTCGACGTCGCGTCCGATCTTCGCTCCGGGATGCACGACCGCCGTCGCGTGGATGTTCAGCGTGTGGATGCTGACGTTATCGCCGGGTTTGCTTATCATGGCATCACATGTCGAGGATGGTCGCGTCGAGTTGGAACAAACGCGTGTCCGTCACGACCGAGAACATCAGGAGCGCTGTGCAGACGGGATTGCCGTCGACGTGCGACTCCGCGTGCAGGCAGCCGTAGGTCTTGCGCAACCATTCGACATGGACGTTCATCATCAGTCGATCGCCCGGCAACACGGGACGGCGGAAGCGCACTTTGTCGACGCCCGCGAGATAGGGCACGCTCGTCGTCGCGGCTTTCGGCTCGAGGATGACGGTGCCGCCCAGCTGTGCCATCGCCTCGATGATGAAGATGCCCGGCATCACCGGGTTGTTCGGGAAATGTCCTTGGAAGAACGGTTCGTTGAAGGTGACGTTCTTAAAACCGGCGGCGCGCTTGAGCGGCTCGAGCTCTGTGATGCGATCGAGCAGCAGCATCGGATAGCGATGCGGTAACGTCTCCATGATGCGCCGGATATCGATGTCGGCCATATGGGCTCCGTCTAGTTCGCGGGCGCCAGCAGCGCGCGCAGGGTGCGCGCGGCGGCGACGTGCAGTGCGTGTCCGGATTTGACGGCGACGACGCGTGCGCGCAGCGGCATGCCGATGAGGGCGAAATCGCCGATCAGGTCCAGCGCCTTGTGGCGCACGATCTCATCCGGGAAGCGCAGCGGCGTCATGTAGCTATCGGTGTCGATGACGACGGCATTGTCGAGCGAGCCGCCGCGCGCCAAACCTTGCGACGCGAGCGCGTCGATCTCATGGCGGAAGCCGAACGTGCGGTTCGGCGCAATCTCAGTCAGGAAGTAGTCTGGCGTGATCGCCGGCGTCGCGAGAAACTGGTGCCCGACCGGCTCCGGGAACGCGACGAAGAAGCTGATCGAGAATTCGTCCGCCGGCAGCACCGCGAGCAGTTTACCATCCTCTTCAAACCACGCGGGTTCGCGTAACTCGAGATAGCGGCGCTCGTTTGGCTGCTCTCGCAGCCCTACATTCGCGATTTCCTCCGCGAACGGCAGCGCGCTTCCGTCGAGGATCGGCACTTCGCCGCCTTCGACCGCGATCGCCGCGTTGTCGACGCCCATGCCGCTGAGTGCCGCAAGCACGTGCTCGACCGTATTGACAGTGCCGCCTGGACCGCCTAGCGCCGTGCAGCGCGTTGTCGAGCGCACCGCATCCGGCGTTGCCGCGATGGCGCCGCCGCCAGGCAATGGAAACGAAAAACCGGCATCCGCCGGCGCTGGAGAAACCGTCACTGCGCAGTTGGATCCGGTGTGAAGACCGACTCCGCGCAGCGTGAATTCGCGGGCCAGCGTGTGCTGTTTCAGCGCGTTCACAACTGCACGTGCTGGTTACCGGCGCTTGCGCAGTTCCGCCACTGCGTCCATGAGCTCGCGCACTTGCTCGAAGAGTTTAGGCAGCTTTTTGAACATGACCTTCTGCGCCATCTCGTCGCGGATGGGCAGCGCGGGCGTGCCCCACACTTTTGAATTCGCGGGAAGATCTGATGTGATGCCGGTCTGTCCGCCGGCGATCGTCATGTCGCCGATCTTGATGTGACCGTTCACGCCGACTTGTCCAGCGAGGGTGACGATCGCGCCGACATCAGTGGAGCCGGCGATGCCGACCTGCGCGCACAGCGTGCTGTCCTCGCCGATGTTGCAGTTGTGCCCGATCTGCACGAGGTTGTCGATCTTCGTTCCCGACCCGATCGTCGTCGAACCCGTCACGGCCCGGTCGATCGCCGAACACGCGCCGATCTCCACGCGATCGCCGACAACGACGTTGCCGAGCTGCGGGATCTTGATCTGCTCGCGTCCGACGCGCACGAAGCCGAAACCGTCGGCGCCGATGACGCAATTCGCGTGCAAGATGCAGTCGTCGCCGACAATGCAGTCGGCGAGCACGCATGCACGCGGATGCAGCAGCGTGCGCGCACCGATCGCCGCATTAGGACCGACGTACGAGCCGGCCAACAAAATGGCGCCATCGCCGAGGCGAGCGCCCGCACTGATGACGACGCCGGGGCCGATCCACACGCCCGCGCCGCGCGTCACGCCAGCTTCGAACACTGCACTTGGATGCGTGAACTCGCCGTGCGGCAGCGGCGGTGCGAACGAGGCGAGAATCGCGGCCAGCGCCGCGCGCACATCGTCGGCGAGCAGGAGCGCTTTCGGACCGCGCTCGACCGCGTGCGCAGCCCGCGGCACGATCACCGCAGACGCGCGCGATGCGAGCGCGCGCGCGATCCATTTCTCGTCGACAGCGAATGTCAGCGCGCCGGGCGCAGCGTCTTCAACCGACGAGACGCGCTCGATCGCGATACCGGCATCGCCGGCAAGCGTCGCGCCGGCGAGCGCGGCGAGGTCGCCGAGCCGCTGCGGTGCGGTGGTCACCGCACCCTGCTCATTTCGGCGACGGCGACGGCTCGGGGATGTGCAACGCCTTCATGACGTCCGGGGTGATGTCGTCGCCGCCGTAGGCAGTGCCTTCTTTGGTGACGACGATCTGATAATTGCGCTGCTTCGCGATGTCGGTGACCGCGGTACGCACGTCGTTGGTGACTTCGTCGTTCCAGCGTTTTTCCTCGTCCTGGAACTGCGCGAGAGCCTTGCGCTTCTCCGCAGGGCTGACTTTGCTTTGCGAGATCGCCTGATAATTTGCTTGCAACTGATTGTAATAATTCTGGAACTTGGGCCAATTCGCCTCAAGCTCGCTCACGCGGACGACGGCGATGCGAGAATGCGTCTGTGCGCAGCCGCCGAGCGAGAGCGCGGCCAGCGCGAGCGCGGCCGGTACGATGAATGAGAGATGATGTCTTCGACTGTCTGTCACGATCTGCTCCCGGAAGGCTCGAGTGATGGTGTCGACGATGGAACGGAGTTGGTATCCGATGATTGCGATGATTCAGGCGAAGGCGACGGCAGCGCCGCGATCGCCTTGATGACCTGGTCGGTAAGGTCGACGGCGTGACCTGCGCCGCGAATCGAACTGAACACGATCGCCACGCCGCGCTCGCGCGCGACCTCGCCGACCTGCGCTTGTACTTGGTCGATGATCTTCGAATAGAGGTCGCGCCGCTGCGCGCTCAGCTGTTGCGCTTCGTCGGCGAGCGCAGCGTCGTCGATGAACTGCATGTGGCCGATCGCGCTGTACTTAGCGACCAGCTGTTTGCGCGTCTGCTGGTATGCGGCGAGCGCCTTGGTGAACTCCGCCGAGTACTGCGCTTGGTTCTCCGCGTGGATCTTGTCGAGCTCTGCGCGCGTCTTGGGATCTTTTTCGAGTTGCGCATTGGCGTTGGCGACTTGTTGCTGGTACTGCGTGCCCAAGCCCGCGAGCTGCGTACGTAGCTGGTCGTTCATCTGTTTTTGGCGCGCCTTGAGCTTGTCGTTCGTATCGTTCATCATGCTGACGCGCGCGGCGTTGTACCGTGTAGCCGCGTCGCGCTGCAATGACTCCTGGTAACTCTTCAGATCCGCGTTATCGCGCGCCTTGAGCGAGTTGATCAGCGCCTCTTCGCGCGTTTCGATGTTCGCCAGCTGGCTTTCGGCCTGCTGGCGCTGGTCTTGTGAGATATTGAGATCTTCGAGCTGCGTCTTGAGGTTCAGCCGTTGCGTTTGCGACTGCCTCGCGAGCTGGATCTGGTAGTCGGTCTCTTGCCGCTCGAGCTGGGCACGACGCGCGGCGAGCTTTAACCCCGTCTCTTGCTGCAGCTGCCGTGCGACCGCTTGCAAATGCTGGCCGTCGGCGGTGAAAAGCTGCTTCTGATAATCGCCGTAGGCCTTGAGCGCATCTTGTTGGATCTTTTGCGCCTGCGCGCCGAGCTGTTGGCCGATCGGCGTCGCCTGACCGGTCGTATGCGCTTGCAACGCTGCGATCGCGGCGGCCTCACGTTGTCCGTAGTACATGCGCCGCTGCGTCATCTCTTGTTGGAACAGCTGATCCGCCGCAGCGAGCTGCTCTTCCATCTGCGCCTGCGCTTGACGCTGCGCATCGGTTTGCGGCACGGGCGCGTTTTGCGCCTGTCCGTTCAACAGCGTGATCTGCGCCTGCAGCTGATCGAGCTCGACGTGAAGCGGATGCGAATCGATGATCTTATCCATGTCGATGTATCCGGCCGCGTTGCCGTGGCCGATCATCGGCAGGCTGCCTTTCGAACACCCGCTCAGGGCGACGACGAGCGACGCAACGGCGACGAGCTGGATTTGCCGCAAGGCTACTTCAGCGACGACAGCACGTCGGCGGTCACATCGGTGCCACCGTACACCCGGTCTGCCTGATCGATCACCAGCAGCAGCTTATGTTTGCGCGCGACATCAGACACCGCTTTTTCGATCTCGTCGTTGAGCGGCTGGATGTCTTTCTTCTGCTCGTCTTTGAGCTTTGCGTTGAACTGCGCGACGATCGTCGCCTGATCGGACTGGCTCTTGCCGGCCATCTGCGTCTGCATCTGCTGGCCGAGTTGTTGACGCGCCTGCGCGAACGCCTGCGCCGCCGCCTTGGCTTTGGGCAGCTGATCGATCTGCGTCTGGTCGACATAGCCGACCTCTGAGGGCGGCGGTGTGTTCACCGGCGGCACGATGACGCCTGACTGCCCGATCGTGGAGAGCACGTCTTTGGTGATGTCCTGGCCGCCGTAGATGACGATCTGCTTGTCGACGACGACGCTCATACTCTTCTGCGCGGCGACCAGCGCGATCGCGGTCTGCGCCCGACTGAGCAGCGGATCGAACAGCTCGTGCTGCTTGGCAGCGAGCTTCTGATTGAAGTCGCCGTAGATGCGCTGCTGATCAGCTTGGCTCTTGCCTTTGATCGCGGCCTGGAAATCGCGTGCCGTCTGATCTCGGAACTGGGAGAACTGGACCTGGGCCGATGCGAACGCCGGCAAGGCGCCGATGGCCGATTGGTCGACGAAGCCGATGTCGTTGATGTCGACCGCGAGCGCCTGCGGCGCAAGCGCCAGTGCGGCGACGATCGCGACCGCGATCGCCGAAATGAACCGTATGTGCATTATCCTTCTTCCGTGCTCCTAGAATGCTTGGCCAAAGCCGAACGAGATGTGTCCCCCCTGCTGACTTGTGGCCAGATCGATGCGGATCTGCTGCGGCAGAATGGGAGTCGTCAGACGGATGCCGATCCCGACGTCCGTCAGAAAACTGTATGGCAATTGCCTATACGTCACTTTCGGCAGAGCCCCTGGCACGGAGGGCGCGTGCGGGCCCGAAGGAGGCTGCGGAGTCGGCTCCGGCGTCGGCCCGGGCACCGCTTGGACATACGGCGCGCTGCCCGAGTCCGTGAAGAACACGACTTCTAGTTTTCTATCTGAGGTGACAGGCACCCGCAATTCAGCTTGACCGAGGAGCTCGCGATTGCCGTAATAGACATACTTAGTCCCGCGCAGCTGCTGGTCCGAGAGGCTGAAAAGCTCGTTATATGGGAGCGTCGTTCCACCCGACGAGAAGCCCCACACGAAATTGAAGCCGAACGTCGAGTGCCGCCGGACCGGATAGAAGCGCGTGAGCTGGAAGATGCCTTTATCGTACCGGAAATTCGATCCGATGAATGGTCCAGATATCTCGTTGTAAATCGAGGTCACGCCGCCATAGCGCGGGTTCTGCACGTCGTCGCGGTTGTCGCGCACGAGACTTGCATTCAGCGAATTGAGCGTCGAAGAGGGCTGATTGGCGCCGACCGTCACCGCACCGCCGGGCGTCGTGACGCCCAGGCTGGTCTGATCGAGCAGCTTGTTGGGGAAGCCCTGGGCGGTGAACGCCTGATATAATCTCGTCGCCGACAGCCCATAGTACAGACGCGTCCAATCCGCGACGGGATGGCCGGTCGTCAGCGAAAGACCCGACTGGCGCGATGAATAGTTCGCAAAGATTCCGGTGCACGGAGTAGAGCTGGCGGTGCACGCTCCCCCTGACGTGCCGGGCTGCGGCGTGGCGGTGAGAGGACCGGTCACCGTGCCGCCCGGCGGCGAGAGCGAGTAGAACGGATTATTGCCGGACTCTTTGTAGACCGGATACGGCTGGTTGCTGACCACATTGTTGAAGATGTTGATGGCAAGCGACGTCGCCTTGAACTTGTGCAGATACGGAATCGTGATGCCGAAGTTGACGTTCGAGGTGTACTGGCCGCGCGATGCGGCGATCGACGCGCCGTTGCCGGTGCCGTTGACGTTGCTCTCCGAATACGAGATGTTGCCAGACAGGCCTTGGCCGTACGTACCGCCGCCGCCGTAGCTCAGACCGACGCTGGCGGTGCCGGTGCGCTGCTCTTGCACCGTCCACACAAGCGTCACGTAACCGCACTTGTCGCCGAACGGTTTGATCGACAGATCGACCGTTTTGAAGAATTGCGTGTTGTTGATCGCGTCGTAGTCGCGGCGCAGCCGATTGTCGGTGATGAGATCGCCCGGCTTGAGGAGCAGCAGGCGGCGGATGACGTAGTCTTTCGTCTTCGAGTTGCCGACGATCTCCACGGCGCCGACTTTCGATTCGCACACGGTGACGTCGACCGTGCCTGCGCTGTTGGGATCCACGCTGCCGTCGACGATTGCGGAGAAGCCGAGATCCTTGTACAGGTTTTGGATCGCCTGCAGGTCGTCGCTGAACACCTGCTGCGAGAAGGTCGAGCCCGGCTTGGTGTGCATCACCGAAAGGATCGCCTGCGTGTTGATGACCTTGTTGCCGCTGACGTCGATCTTGGTGACGGTCACGCCTTCCTTGATGTCGATCAGGAGGTTGCCGTTCGGATCGATGTGGATGTTGCGAACGTGGCGCGTGCCAGTGTACCCGAGCTTGTCATAATACGAATTGATCTTGGCGACGTCGTCGCGCAGCGTGTTCGTGTCGAGCACCGAGCCGGTCGACGTGTCCATGAGCGCGGTGAGGATGTCGCTGCTGACATGGGTATTGCCGTCGAACGTGATCTTGGTGACGACCGGATTCTCGATCACGATGAACGTCACGGCGACGCCGCCGGGCGTCGCGCGCAAATCAGTCTTGACGTCTGAGAAATAGCCGAGCCCGAGGATCGCGTTCTGATCGGCGGCGATCTGCTTGGTGTCCAGCGGCGTGCCCGGGCGCGTGCGGATGACCGCACCGATACGGTCCGTCGGGACGTGCGTGTTGCCTCGTATGTTCACGGCGGTGACGATCGGAGTCGGAGCGGCGGGCGACGCTTGCGGCAGCAGCGCTACGATGATCGCCGCTGCGGCCAACACCGCAGCCGCACAGCGTACGACTAGAGACAGCAGTTGGGGACTCCTCATCACTACGGGCTCACCGCGGACGCCGTTTCCGGGGCAGACAACCGAGCGGACGGCGGCCCGTTTGTTGCCGCCGCCCGCGAAAGCTTATGGGCCGCGTTGGCGTAGGTTGTTCGACGCTTGAGTTTGCGACGTTTTCTTTGGGTTTCCTGCCCGGCGCGCCCAGCGCGACGTCACTGAAACGTCACACGCAACCGGGCTTGGTACGACACGAATCCTGAGGGAGATGTCGTCGTCGTGATGTCGAGCGCGCCGTTGTAGCGAATCTGGTACGACGCTCCCCAGTATTGCGTGATCGGTTGCTCAGTTGTCTGCCCGTAGATCAAGGAGATGGTCGGGGTGACGAATTTCCGCACCTCGAGCACGATCTGGCCGAGCTGATTAAATTCTATGAAAACTTCCTCAACGCTCAGCGATTGCGCGAGCGCGGTCGAGAACGGCGACAGGATGTTCTGCGTCAACTCGGCGCCGAGCAGCCGCGTCGCACTCGTGCCGACCGTTTGCCCGGTCACGCCGCCGGCGAACGCGCCGACCGCTGAACCGCCGACGATCGTCGCGAGGATCTGCTCGGGCGTCTGGCCGCTGCTCGACGACATAACCGTGTTGAGGCGATCGACGCGTCCTGAAACGTCCAGCGAGATGCGGTCACCGCTGATGAGCGTCGACGCCGTCGCGTCCAGTGACGGCAACACGCCTTGATCCGGATCGAACGAGAGCACACCGTGTTCGACGCGGAAGGTCACGCCAAACGCGCTGATCGTGCCGCGTCGGCTCGCGAACGCCCCCGACAATTTTGGATCGCGAACGCTGCCGGCGATATCGAGCGTGCCCTCGGTCGTCAGATCGACCGGCCCGCCGCGCACGCGCACGTTTTGGGCCGCGGTTGCGAGCTGCAGATTCACCGACGGCAAATCGAACAGCGACGGCGCGGGCGTCGCGAGCGCAGCCTGCGTCAACACGTGCTGGCCGGGCGGATACACGCCGCCGCCATACACGATGATGTGACCGGACCGCAAAGGCGGCAGCCCGGGCGCGTTTATCGTGGCAGGCGGCGCGGTGTCGCCGAGCGTCGTCGCGAGGCGGATGATCGCGTCCAATGGGATGTTACCATCGCGCAGCGTCACGTTGCCGGCGAACAGCGGCGTTTCGCCAGACTTGGTGAGCCCGATATCGCCGTTCACCGTTCCGGATATCCAATCGGGCACGGACAGTGGCACTTGTTTTGCCTGCAGGTTCATGTAATACGCCAAGCCCGGCGTATGACGCAAGCCGACGGCCGGCACGACGAATGCGCGCCCGCCACCTGTGAACGAGCCGTTGCCGACTGTACCCGAGAAGTCCGATAGCGCGATCGCATCGTGTGAAAGGTCGACGTCCGCGCTGATCGCGTGAACCGGCACCGTTTGGAATGGCGACGTGACCTCGCCGTGGCGCAGACGCGCGCTGCCTTGCAGTTCCGGCCTGCCCGCCGTGCCCGAGAGCGTCGCGTTCGCATCAAGCGTGCCTGCGATCGTGCCGAACTTCTTGACGAGCGGATCGAACGCCGCAAGTTGCACCGCATCCGCGGCGGCGTGCATGGCGATCGGACTGTGCGCCGGACCGAGTCCGAACGGTGAAAGCTCGATCGGCAGCGTGCCCGCGAGCGTGATCTTCCCGTGATCGCCGGCGAGCTGTGCCGATGTGTCGCCGATCGAAAGCTGGTTTCTCTGAAACGTCGCGTGCGCCGAGATCTGATCGTACGCGACGCCGTATACCTCGCCCGGATGCGCGGCGATCGTCGTGCTCAACACGGGATGGCGGATGTCGCCGCCGAGCCGCAGCTCAGCCTGCGCGCTGCCGCGCGCGTCGAAGCCAGGCGACACGAATTGCGCGGCGCCGCGCAAGTCGTCGATGGTCACCTGCGCCGCGCCTTGCAGCGAGCCGTTGGTCTTGATCTGCGCGGCGGCGGTCGCTTGACCGAACGCCGTCTGCACCAACGCGTTGCGCAACGCCATGTGCGCGAGATCGGCTTCGATGCTTCCGCGCGCTTGCAGCAGCGCTAACCTGTGAACGAAGGCGTCATGCGTTTCGAAGGAGACGTCGACCGCTGGTTTTGAGAAGGTTCCGCGCAAGCTGCCGTGCGCGTCAAGTGTACCGCGCAAACGCATGTCCTCGAGGCCGGCCAGGCGTCCGACGAGCCCGAGGTCGACGCCTGACGCGCTAGCGATCGCGTTGTAGCTTGCGTCGCTCAGCTCCGGAATCGCATGGCGGTGCGTGTGGAACAACAGGTCGCCAGAAACCGTCGTTGCGCCGAGCACGGAGCGCTGCGCAGCGTCGACGTGCAAGCCGTCTCCGCGAGCCGGACCGAATGAAGTGACGACCGAGCCGAGCGGAATGCCGAGAGCCGCGGCATCCTGCAGTGAGATCTCGCCATGCGCCTGCGTGGTGCCCGGCGCGAGAGTCAGCACGAGAGTCATCGGGCCGGTGCCGAGAAGCACGTCGCGACCCTCAAAGAAATCGTTGACGTCCGATAGATCGACGCGCGGGCTGGCGGCGATTACATGCGCGCGTTCGGCGCCATAGCTTCCGGAGAGCGCAAGTCGCGAGGTACCCAACTGGATCGTGCCGTCGTTGAGTGCGATCGCTCCCGCTTGGTACGAAAATGTACTGCCCGTGTCGAGGAGCGTGACGCCACGCAGCGTTGAGGCGGGGCTATCGAATCTGCCAGTGACGTGCGGAGCAGTTATGCTTCCCTGAACGGCTGCGTCGGCATTCAGCGTGCCGGTGACGGGCATCGAGCTTGGCAGAAAATTCGCGAGCAAGCTGCCGAGATCGCCCTCGCGGACCGACGCAGTGGCGTCGAGAGTCGCCGCGGCGAGCGATCCACCCAGTGCGACGTTGTGCGCGGCTCCCCTGACGCGGATGCGCGTCTGCGCTACATCGACATCCGCGATGGCGCGCAGCACGCGACCGGCGTACTCGAGTTCTGCCGAGCCCCCAAGCGGCATTGAGTGAAAGCGTGCTTCCGCGAGCGACACCGATGCGCTGACGTCAGGCCCGCCGCGCGAATTCACGACGTGCGCGAGGACGACGCCGTTGCCGGCCTCGAGCGGCACGACTGCCGGTGCGAGCGCCGCAACGTCGATGCCGTTTGCGAAGACGTTGGCGCTCGTCGCGGTACCGAAGGCGCCAACCGTTCCGTGCAACGCCGACGCGCGCATCGCAAACCGCATCGGCCTGCCGCCTGCGGCGGTCGCGTCGAGCGCGACGTCACGAACCGGCTCTCCCGCCACTTGAGCGCTGCCGCCGTCGGATACGATCGTCGCTGCCCAGCCGGACGGCGACAGCGCCGCCTCGAACAAGCCGCGCGCGCGCCCGCTGATCGGCGCGTTCGCGGCCGAAGCGAATGCGCCGAGATTCACGGTACCTTGGCCGCGCACCACGGCGGCGGGCGCCAACGTGATTGGATGGACGCGCGCGCGGCCGCTCAGGTTCGCGCTCACGTCACGTCCGGCGATCGAGAGCGCGTAGAGGGTGAACTGATTTCCCCTGCCGCGCCCGAGAAGGCCAAGATCGCCGATGCGCTCGCCGCTGATCGTGAGGCCACGCGCGTGGAGATCTGCGGCGCTTTCAAGCGGGCCAGGCGACGCGCCCGTGTCGCCGCCTGCAAAGGCGACGCCGTCGATCGTCGCGCTCAAATCGGGCAACGCGACGGGCTGCAAAATCCCCGGCAATTCGGCAGCGCCGCGAAATAGGCGCAGCGGCGCGCGCGTCGCGACGACGGAAAGAATAATCGCACGGCTGGCTGGATCGCTGCGGTCATATCCGGCCTGCACGGCGAGATCGCCGCGAGGCCACGCGAGCGCGAGCGCGGCGGCCAGCGATGCATTGGTCATGCCTGCAAGTGCGAGCCTCGCTCCCGCGCCCTGGCCAGCGACCGTCCGCGCGAAAACCCCAAGTTGCGCGGCGCTTAGCGGGCCGTTGACCGACGCGAGCATTTGCACGACGCCACCGCGATTGAGATTCGTGACGAACGGCACGTTAACGGACGGCATGGTGCCGGTCACAACCGCCAAGAACTGCGGCTGCTCGCCTTGCGCGGGCAGCGACGCATCACCGTCGCCCAAAAACCGGCCCGCGTTGTATTCCGCGCTCAGCGCCGGCATGGTCACGTGATTGTTCTGGTAGTAAAAGAGCGCGCGTGCGGCGCGCAGCGGCGCACCCGCGACGCGGATCTGCGCACCGTTAGCGGTCAACTTGCCGGCGACGTGAACGTCGGCGAGCGGGCCGTCAATGCGCACGTTCGTGGCGAAGGGGCCGTCAATGGGCTGCTCGCGCGAGAACGCGAATAAGCGCCGCAAGTCTCGCAGATCTCCCCTTGTCCGCGCGCTGAACGCAAGACGCACTGCCGGCATGATGCGGATGCTGCCGCGCGCGTCGATCGGCAGACCGGCAGCTTGGCCCGTAAGATTGCCAAAGCCGAGAAAACCTTCGGACAGCGTCAACGCGCCGTGCATGTCTCGCAGCGGTACATCGAGCGGTGTCACGCGAATGCGGCCATCGCGCAGCTGCGCCGTTGCGCTCATGCGCCAGCCCGGCCCGCCGCTGCCATAGCCGACGTCATAGAGTTTCAACACGGCATCAGCGACGCCGCCTTCGGTCACGAACAACGGTGTGGAGACGAATGCGTTGAGCGGAGGCGCTAGCGCAACATCGGGCGCGCGGATCACGACCTGCGCGAATCCGACCGCGTCGTTCTGAGACAGAACGCCGCTCACGTGCGACGTGGCTCCTTGCGCCGCGTAGGTTGCGTGTAACGTCCCGGTTCCAATACCTGCGTGGAGCGCCGCGCGCACTTGGATGTCGGTTATTGCGAACGCTCGCCCCGGTCTGTCGAAGGCCGTGGGATTTTCCACGTCGATGCGTCCGTCACGCACGCGCAGGTCCAAATTAAATGGAGGTGGCGGGGCTGAAGGCGCTCCGGTGCTGGGCGCCGGCGCTGCGCTCGGCGCCGGCGCGAATGACGAGAAATTGTTAGACCCGTCGGGCAGCACGACCACGCGCAACGCAGGTCGGTCTATATCGACGGCGCGCAGTCCGTAACGCCGGTCCGAGCGGCCGATGAGCACGCGCCAGTCGATGTCAACGCTCACGTGCGCGGCCGAGATCGCACGGCCGTGGCTGTCGTCGATTTCGAGCCCGTCCGCCTGTATGCGGGTGTTGCCGACTCGCAGGTCGCCACCGGCCAAGTGCATGCCATGCGGCAACAGGAAGGCGTCGATCGCGACACGTGCCAGCGCGGAACGTGGACCCACGAAGACCAGCAGCCCCACCAGGATCAGCGCGACCGCCCCAACGACGGCGACGGTGCGGAGCACGAGCACCCGGAGACGCGGCATGTGCTGACCTTATTCCCCCGGTCGTCCCGACCCCCCGGAACGCCCGGGCGGGGTGCCCCCATTTCCCAGCCTATTATAAGGAAGAAAGGAATCAGGATCCGGACATGGTTTAAGGCCGCCAAGCACAATCCGCTGGACGAGCTCCCTTGTGCAGGGAGCGGCCGAGCTCTAGTGCGCCGTTAGATCGACCAGTCCCAGGTGTTCCAGAATTCCGTAACCGCGTGCGCGGGCTTGAAACCCTGCATGCGGTCGCTCACGACGTTGACCCGGCGGTTGAACCAAATGACCTGAAAAGGCTGGTCGCTCGCGAGCAGCTTTTGGATGGTCGAGTACTGCTTCTTGCGCTCTGCTTCCGGATACACTCTCAGCGCGATGCGTTCGGCCGAGTCGAGCTTCGGATTGCAGTAACGGTATGCGTTCTGACCCGCCGGCGGCCACTGATCGCACATCGTGAAGACGGAATCGTCGGGATCCACGCCGTTGAGCCACGAGAACAGCGCGACGTCGTATTTCCCTGTCATGACGATGCCGCCCGAAGCATAATTCGCGCCGAAGATCGACGGCGGGTATTGCTTCTCGATCAAATCGACGCCGATCGCTTTCCAATTTTGCTCCAGAACGCCGAATATCACGCGGTCGATCGCCGAGCCAGTCGTGCCTGCGGCGACGAGCTGGAGGCGCTGGCCATTCTTCACGCGGATGCCGTCCGGCCCAGTCTTCCAGCCGGCGGCGTCAAGCAGCGCCCGGGCGCGCGCCGGATCGTACGGATATTTCATGACGTTCGGCTCGTAGGCCCATTGAAAACGTGGTTGATCGCTGTAGCCGGGCAGCGGCACGCCATGCGCTCCCTTCTCGATGAGGGTCGGTCGATCGGTGCCGTAGGCGAGCGCCTGGCGCACGCGGATGTCCGATATGATCGGACGCTGGACGTTGTAGCCGAGCATCGCAAATTGCGTGAACGGATTGAGGTCGACGCTCATGCCTGGGATCATGCGCAGGCTGGGCACCTGCGATTGCGCCGCAGCGTACTCCATGTCGATCTCGCCGGTGCGCAGCTGCGTAAGAATTGTGTCGTCGTCCGGGATCACGTGGTACTCGATCGCTTTGAGCTTCGGCGGACCGCGCCAGTAGTCGCGGTTCGCAGCGAACTCGATCAGACTGCCCTTGTTCCAGCGCACGACCTTGAACGGTCCCGTTCCGATCGGCAGATTGTTGTACGGGGCGTGGTTGATATCAGGAAGCGAACCGAGCAGATGCTTTGGCAAGATGGCGTATGGCGTGCTGCTCATCGTGAAAAACGTCGCGACGAACGGTGCGTACGGCTGCTTGAGATGGACGACAATCGTGTGGTCGTCCTTCTTGTCGATGCGGCCGATGATGTCGTAGCCGAGCCTCGTCCCGATGTTGTTGTTCGGGTTCATCACGGCATGCCATGTGAAGATCACATCGTCTGCGTCGAACGGCGCGCCGTCGTGCCATTTCACTCCCGGCCGCAAGTGGTATGTGATGGCCAGGCCGTCTTTGCTGATGCCGCCATTCTGCTGTGTTGGGACTTGCGTCGCCAGCTCAGGCACCCACTGATTCTGATCGCTCCAATTGAAGAGATAGCCGGCCCAGAACATCGAGAGATCGACCGTCGTCTGATCTGCGGTGAGTTCTGTGTTCAGCGTCGCCGGCTCGAGGATCTC
>Ga0126371_10000217_pt1 | contig 44263 bp, 47 predicted proteins | sample PanSoiMetaPlot_4_FD_110145 | JGI IMG/M metagenome (GOLD analysis project Ga0126371, IMG submission 110145) | Tropical forest soil microbial communities from Panama - MetaG Plot_4 | ecosystem: Environmental > Terrestrial > Soil > Tropical forest > Bulk soil | place: Panama | collected 2016-02-17
AAGACCCATCGCCGGTGCTTTTGACGATCCGGCCCCTGTGCTCCGCCGAAGTAAGAGACAAGCTGCCGGCTTCGAGTTCCCGCGCCTCTCGTCTGAACGCGCGACCTAAGGACTCCAATTCCGCGGAGAGCTCCGGGCCCGCGGCGCCCATCGCCAGCCGGAAGCATCGCTCAGCTTGAGCGAGCAGGTGTACTGCGTCTGACATCGTATCCCCCTTTCATCCGAACCCGCGTTTGGCCACTGGATGAGGCACGATCCAGCGAGTGAGGTTCACGGCACGGCAAGCCGGCAACAGAGTGAAAGCGAAAAGTAAGCGAATCGTTACTGGGAGCCGACCCCGGGATTCTGCGCATTGAATTCCCAAACGCCCCCAATGCTCGCGACGAGAGCCTCGTCGCCATTTCGTGGGACGAATTCTTCGAGAAATTCGATGAGGCGGGCTTGGCGTTGCTCTATGAGGAAAAAACCGCTGGCGGCCAACTCAGCAATTTTAACAAGCTTATCGGCCGGGAAACAGCCGAGGCTCGCCTGCACAGAGAAAGCCATGCCAGCCGGCATGCGAAGCATTAAGCTCCTTACAGCAGGCTCTACGGCGTTGGCGGCCCCGCTGGCCAGCGCCACTACAGCGGCGCGAGTTCCTAAATGAGCAACGACCCGATGTAGATCGAGCGTTCGGCGAGCAGGCGCGCCGGGAAACCCGCCTTGACGATCAGTGCAGCCAACAAATCGCGGTCGGAATCAGACACCCTGGGCCTGGGTCACCCGAGTGGGGCGTCGCTTCAATATAAAATGATACGAGAGAAGTGGATCGTATTGCGCAGAAGGCGCCGCCATTGACTATGGGAAAACGGTTGGCCGATCAAGGCTGAACCGGCCGGCGATGTGCTCGGCAACGTCGGTCATTCCCCACCATTATCCAGTTGGTTGAGCACGAGGCTGGAAACTGATCGGCTCATACAAACGGCCCCGCCTCCATCCGATCCCGCACGCCGCCAGGGAACTAAGTGCTTTCCTCGGGAGTATTCAGCGAAGGAGGGTCGCCTTTCTCGCTCTCCGCGCACGCGGGTGAAGCGATAGTCGGGGCAGCAACATGCTGAGATCATCGGTTTTTCTCACCGTCGCCTTCTGCACTCGGCATCCGTGGAGGGTTATCGTCCTTTCCATCCTGCTGGCGGTCGCATCCGGCGTCTACGCAGGGCGCCATTTCGCCATCAGGACCGATGTCACCGACCTTTTCCCGCACGATCTGCCGTGGGCCCAGCACGCGTTTGAGTACAGGAAGTCTTTCCCAGAACCGGGGATCACAGTCGTCATCGATGCGCCGACACCGGAGCTCGTCGACCAGGCCACGACCAAACTGGCACAGGCCCTCGCCGCGCATCGCGAGGTCATTCGCGCCGTCCACGAACCGCAGAGCGGGCGGTTTTTCGAGCGCAACGGGCTGTTATATCTGCCGGCCGGCGAGGTCGCGCAGCTGACCGACGACCTCGTCAAGGCCGATCCCCTCCTGCAAGCGCTGGCCGCAGATCCCAGCGTCAGGGGCGCTCTGCACGCGCTGTCACTGGGCCTGATGGGCGTGCAGTACGGCCAGATCAAGCTCGACGATCTGGTGCGTCCTATGGCGATGGCCGCCGATACCGCGCGAGAAGCCGTGGCCGGCCAGCCCGCGAGCTTTTCATGGCGCGTCCTCGCAAGTGGCAAACCGGCGCAGCCAAACGAGCTGCGCCGTTTTATAGAGGTTGAGCCGGTGCTCGATTTCACCGCGCTCGAACCCGGACGGGCGGCGACGAATACGATCACGCAAACCGCCCGGGATCTGCAATTGGCGCGTGATTATCAGGCGAGGGTACGCCTGACCGGGCTGGTGCCGATCGATGATGACGGGTTTGCGACGCTTCAGCAGAACGCCGCCCTCGACATTGTCGTCTCGGTGGTCGCCGTGTTGTTCATCCTATGGCTGGCGCTGCACTCGGTTCGGATCATCATCGCGGTCGCGGTGAGCTTGGTCGTCGGTTTGATGATCACCGCCGCCGTCGGTCTGATGCTGGTGGGTGCCCTCAATTTGATCTCGGCCGCGTTCTGCGTCCTGTTCATAGGCCTCGGCGTCGATTTCGGACTGCAATACTGTGTGCGCTACCGCGCCGAACGACACGACTACGGCGATCTGCGCGCCGGGCTTAGGAGCGCCGCGAGAAAAGCCGGCGTGCCCCTAGCGCTGGCCGCGGCCGCGATAGCGGCCAGCTTCGCCTGCTTCGTGCCCACCGCATACCGGGGTCTGGGGGAGCTGGGCGAAATTGCCGGATGCGGGATGATCCTCGCCTTTCTCACCTCGATCACGCTCTTGCCGGCGCTGTTGATGGTGCTGAACCCGCCGGACGAGCCACATCCCATGGGCTTTGCTGCCCTTGCACCGGTGGACCGATTTATCGAGCGATATCGAGTGCCGGTCGTCGTAACAACCATTCTCCTGGTCGTCTTGGCCGGGCCGCTGCTGCTGTTTCTGCGGTTCGACTTCAATCCAATGCATCTGCGCAATCCGAAAGTCGAATCCGTCGCAACGTTCCTCGAGCTGCGCAGAGCCCCACAGACCGGCGCGAACGCCATCAATATCGTCGCGCCGAACCTCGACGCGGCAAACGCGACCGCTCAGCGCCTGGCGTCGCTGCCGCAAGTTGCTGAGACGGAGACGCTCAGCCGGCTCATCCCAGCGGACCAGGATCAAAAGCTCGCGCTGATCCAGAAAGCAGCACGGGCGATCGAAAAATCGCTCAGCCCGGCCCAGGTGTTGTCGCCGCCGACCGATCAGCAGAATGTCGAGGCGCTGAATTCGACCGCCGAGACCTTATCGGCAACCGCCGGTAACGCTGAGGGACCGGGAGCAGAGGCGGCGCGGGATCTGGCCCAGCTCCTGGTGCGACTGGCGAAATCCGGCCCCAGTGTTCGCCAGGCGGTCGAGAAGGCAGTGGTTGACCCGCTGCGGTTTTCGCTCGGCCAGCTGCGGCCGGAGCTCAATCCCGAACGGGTCACGGCGGACACCATTCCTGCCGATCTCAAGAGACAATGGGTGACCCCGGACGGGCGGGCGCGGATCGAAGTGTTGCCGAAGGGCGACCCAGACGACACGAAGCTGCTGCACAACTTCGTGACGGCGGTATTAGCGGTCGAACCCAGCGCGACCGGCCCGGCGATATTGCTGTTCGAAGCCGGAAACACAGTCGTGCGCGCCTTTATCGAAGCCGGGATCTACGGGCTCGCTGCGGTCGCCCTGCTTTTGTGGATCACTCTGCGCCGAGTCAGTGATGTGCTGCTCACTCTGGTGCCGCTTCTTGTCGCCGTTGTCGTCACATTGGAACTCAGTGTAGCGCTCGACCTGCCGCTGAATTTTGCCAATATCATTGCGCTGCCGCTGCTGCTGGGCGTCGGCGTCGCCTTCAAGATCTACTACATCATGGCGTGGCGGAGCGGAAAAACGGCGCTCGTGCAATCGACTCTCACGCGAGCCGTAATGTTCAGCGCCATGACCCAGGCAGCCGCGTTCGGCAGTCTGTGGCTCTCCAGCGATCCGGGCACATCTAGCATGGGTAAACTAATGGCGCTGGCGCTGCTTTGCACGATGATGGCGGCAGTGTTCTTCCAGCCTGCGTTGATGGGCCGGCCGCGGGCCCGCTCCGTGCCGACCTACGGCGCGCTCGATCTTCAATCGGAGGCAGAACTCGGCGAGGTGCAGCAAGAAGCCGAACAGTCTGCCGACGAAATTGTCGATCGGTAATGACATGCCGGGGTTGATGGCGCAGGCGCGGCGCCTTCTGAATTTGCCGCAGTCGCGAGAACAGGGAGAGCAGAAGCCCGGATCGAGAGCCAGCCTGGCGCTCGATAATCTGCGTGGTATTGTCATCCTCCTCGTGCTTTCGTTTCATTCGGTGCTGGCCTATCTCAACTTCCTGCCCGCCGCCCCATTTCCGTTCGACAAACCTCCATATCTCTGGCGCGCTTTTCCGATCGTTGATAAGACGCGGTGGTTCGGCTTCGACCTGTTTTGCGCCTGGCAAGACATCTTTTTGATGTCCCTGTTTTTCTTCCTCTCGGGCCTCTTCGTTTGGCAAAGCCTCGAGCGAAAAGGAACCCAAAGATTTCTTCACGATCGTATTGTCCGGCTCGGCATACCCTTTGCCGTCGTCGTTGCGGTGCTGATGCCGCTGGCCAATTATCCGACCTATCTGCAGACCGCGGCCGATCCCGGCTTATTCGCGTTTTGGCGGCACTGGCTTGCATTGCCGTTCTGGCCGTGCGGACCGATGTGGTTTCTGTGGCTGCTGCTGCTGGCGGATTTTGCAGCCACCGCTCTCCACCGGTTCGCCCCCCGGTGGGGTGACGCGCTGCTCCGGTTTTCATCCACTGCAGGCAGGCGGCCGATGCGTTATTTTGGCGGGTTCCTGATTGCATCGGCTATCGCCTACGTCCCTTTGGCGGTCGTGTTCACGCCGTCGGCGTGGGCGGCGATCGGACCATTTGGATTTCAGCTCAGCCGTCCGCTTCACTACGCGGTTTATTTTGCCGCCGGCATGGGTCTCGGGGCGCGCGACATTGAGCGCGGTTTGTTCGCACCCGAGGGCGTGCTGCGACGGCGCTGGTACGTCTGGTCAGTTGCGGGGCTGGGATCGCTGCTTCTTTGGATGGCGCTGACCGCGCTGACGATGACACACCGCGGCTCGCTCTCGTTGGGGTTGCAAATCCTCGACGATCTTAGTTTTGTTTTGGCTTGCTTTGCCAACTGCTTCGCGCTGCTCGCGCTCATCTTTCGGTTCGCAGCGAGACGACTACCAGTATTCGATACCCTCAAGCGCGACGCGTACGGGATGTACCTAGTGCACTACCCGCTTGTGGTCTGGCTTCAGTACGCGCTGCTCGGGCTTGGAATCTGGGCATTAGCCAAAGGCGCGATCGTATTCGGCGGGACGTTACTGCTGAGCTGGGGCACGGTTGCCGCGGTCCGCCGAATTTCTCTGGCGGCTCAGATGATCGGGCCCGATCGGCCGCGGCTCCTCCACAAGATCGGCGCTTGACATTATCGCTCGGCTGCGCTCGCTAATCGCCGGGATCCTATGAAACGGTGTATATGACGATGGCTAATCCGATCGTCTATGGCCCGGCCTTCAGTTCTTACGTGTGGAGCGCGCGCCTGGCATTGGCCGAAAAAGGTGTGACGCACGAGCTGGTCAACGTGCCGTTCGGTGCCCATCGCGAAGCGCAGCATTTGTCGCGGCACCCGTTCGCGAAGGTCCCCACCTTCGAGCATGACGGCTTCGCGTTGTACGAGACGCAGGCAATCATGCGCTATGTCGACGAGCGGTTTGCCGGCACGCCGCTGCAGCCCGAGGACGTGCATGAATGGTCGCGCATGAACCAGATCATCGGCATTGTCGACGCCTATGCCTGGCCCAGCATCGCCGGCACGATCCTGTTCAATCGCATTTTGGTGCCGCGGTTTCTCGGCGGCGCACCGGACGAGGCGGCGATCACGGCGGCGCTGCCGCGCGCCCGGCTGTGCCTATCGGAGATCGATCGACTGATGGAAGACCATCGGTTTTTGGCAAGCGAGCATATAAGCCTCGCCGATCTGATGGTTTTGCCCCTGCTCTATTATTTCAGCCGCGTACCTGACGGCCAGGAGCCGATGGTCGAGCGCCCCAAACTGCAGAACTGGTTGCGACAAATGGAGACGCGGCAGAGCTTCCAAGTCACGAAACCGCCACCGCTATAGCGACGGTGCGAGTACTGCAATTCTTTGCGGTGATTCTGACGGCGCTGGCCTTGGTTCCGGTCGCCGCGCATCTGTTCGAGCTGCCACACAAGATCGGCCTGCCCGAAAAGCAGTACTTTATCGTACAGTCGATCTATCGCGGCTGGGCGCTGTTCGGAATTATCATCATCGCAGCCATCATTGCTAATTTGGCGCTCGCATCGGTGCTGCGGCGCCGCGGCAGGCGGTTTTGGCCGAGCCTTTCGGCGGGTCTCACTTTAGCCGGTACGCTGGTTGTCTTCTTTGCATGGACCTATCCGGCCAATCAGGCGACCAACAACTGGACGGTGAGACCCGCAGATTGGGAAGCATTGCGCAGTCAGTGGGAATGGTCGCATGCCGCAAACGCCGTGCTGACCTTTATTGCGTTGTGCTGTGCTACGCTCTCGGCTGTGTTTGGCCCCCACCCTAACCCTCCCCCGCTCGCGGGGGAGGGTTAGGGATGGGGCGCCGGGCTTCGCGCGCGGCGATCGCCTCTTCGCGCTCGATCAAAAGCCGGGCGCGTTCGACAACCGGGAAGTCGATCATTTTGCCATCGACAGTGACCGCGCCGACGCCTTCGGCGAGCGCCTTGTCATAGGCGGCGATGACGCGGCGGGCATGGTCGAGCTCCTCTGCGCTCGCGCGGAACTCCTCGTTGAGAATCGGGATCTGGCTCGGATGGATAACCGAGGCGCCGATGAAGCCGAGCCGGCGCGAGCGGCGGATCGTCTGCCGGAAGCCGTCGAGGTCATGGTACTCGGCCACCGTGCCGATGAACCCCAACGGCATGATGCCGGCGGCGCGGGCGGCGAACACCGCCATCTGCTTCGGCATGAACAAGCCTTCGGCCTCGGGTAATATCCCGACGGAAAGTGCAAAATCCTCGGCACCTAAATTGAGCGCGCAGAGGCGTGGGTGGGCGCGGGCAATCTCTGCGATGCGGAAGAACGCCGCCGCGGTCTCGACCATCGCGATGAGCCGCGTCGCACCCGGCGCGATGCCCCGTTCCACCTCAACTTCGTCGACGGTTTCGGCAATGAGCCGGACATGCTCGGGACTGTCGACCTTCGGGAGGGCCAGCGCCAGCACTTGAGGGCCCACCGCCGCCTCGATGTCGCGCACCGCCAACCGCAGCGGCCGGTTGATGCGCACGACGACATCGGCGCCGCCGCGTGACACGGTCGCGGCCGCTTCAGGCACAAGGGCACGCGCGTGTTCCTTCTCGGATGGCGCCACGCTGTCCTCGAGATCGAGGATGATCGCGTCCGCGCCGCGCCGGGCCGCTCCGTCGACAAAGCGCTTGGCAGTGACCGGAACAAACAGCAGCGAACGCCAAACCGGCAACGGCGATGCAGTCATGCTTTGCCTCCGGCCAAGCGAACGATGCCCTCGCGCGCGAGCCCTTCGATCTCGGTTGTGTCGAGCCCGAGCGAACCCAGGATTTCGGCGGTGTGTTCGCCCAATGCCGGCGCCGGGCGGCGCAGCCGGCCCGGCGTTTGCGATAAGCGCGGGATGATGTTGTGCATCGGCAGACGCCCGATCTCTTCGTCGGGGAGATCGACGAGGATTTCCCGCGCTATCACATGCGGGTCGGCCATGAATTGGTCGATGTCGTAGACGGGCGCCGCGGTGACTTCGGCGCGCTCGAAAACCCCCATGTTCTCGGCCAATGTGCGGGCGCCGATAAAGGCGGCGATCGGCGCCTCGCAGGCCCCGGCGTTGCGCACGCGGTCGCTGTTGGTGCGAAATCGCGGGTCGGTGATCATGTCCTCGCGGCCGATCGCGCGAAAGAGCCGCTCGGCCATCGCCTGGATTGACGCGGAGATGCCGATATAGCGTCCGTCTTTGGTGCGGAACACGTTGCGCGGCGAGGTCGTCTCCGAGCGGCTGCCGGTGCGCTCGCGGACCGTGCCGGTCAGCCGGTAGATCGCGGCTTCGGTTGCGATGAAAGAGAAAAGAGGATCGAGCAACGGCAGGTCGATGATCTGGCCGGTACCGCCCCTCGCTTCGACTTCGCGCAATGCGATCATCACCGCGAAGGAACCGTACAGCCCCGCCACCATGTCCGCCAAGGCGGTTGGCGGCAATGCCGGTTCGCGATCAGGAAAGCCGGTGCGCGCGGCGTAGCCCGACATGCTTTCGACGAGCGTGCCGAAGCCGGGCCGATCGCGATACGGCCCATCCTGCCCCCAGCCGGACACGCGCACTATGATCAGCCCGGGATTGCACCGGTGCAGAATGTCTGGGCCGAGGCCCATCGCCTCGACGGTTCCGGGCCGAAAGTTCTCGATCAGCACCCGCGAGGTGCCAACTAGGCCGAGGAGGAGCTCACGGCCGCGCGGCTCTCGGAGGCTCAGCGCGATGCTTTTCTTGTTGCGTGAATACACCTTCCAGTGGACGCTGACGCCATCCGTCTGCCAAGCACGCAGAGGATCGCCGCGTTTGGGATCCTCGATCTTTATCACCTCCGCGCCGAAATCGGCGAGCTGCAGGCTGACCATATTGCCGGAGACGAGACGCGACACGTCGATAACGCGCACCCCGTCGAGCGGACACGCCGCTCCCGGCTCAAAGGATTTCTCCGGCAGGCTCATCGATGCCCCGTCTCGCAGCAATCTAAGGCCGCACCTTAGTTTGTCGTCTACCGGAAACAAAGACCGCAGCAGGTAACTATTCTGCCGGGTGCTCGCGGACTATCGCTGCCCGCGGGTGGTTGCCGACCGGAATAGCGTCTAGTTGAGCGCGGGTTTCGAAGCGTCGAGCGCACCTGTGAAATTGTCATTGCGACCGGAGCGAAGCAATCTCTGGCCGACCGAGATTGCTTCGTCGCGCGATGCGCTCCTCGCAATAACACCACTCTCGTCAGGTCGAAATCCGCCTCGAGATCGCGTTGGGCATTTTCCAGATAGGCTTGATCTTTCGCTTTGTTCGCTTCGGCTTGTTAGAGCTGTGCTTCAAAGCAGATGGCTTGGCTGCCGACTTATAAACCGATGGCGCCGATCGGCAAGAAAACGCCCGGCCGTGTAAGACCTGGGATTATTAATTAACTCAACACACATCAGTAGCAAATCAGGTGCGCTCCCTTGACTCACCGCTGTTCATTCCATCTTACGGCTGTCGCGAACGGCGCATCCCTTAGCAATGAGGAACAAATCTCATGGCAAGTCGTTGTCAGCGGGACGGAAAACGGGCGACCCACTGGTAAGTGCAAAGGTGTGACGGGTCTCGGAGCGGGAGGAACGGTGGACGCTGATGCCGGCGCTGAATTTGGTGCCTCATTCAGATCTTTTTTTACCCGTAGTGTGACGCAGTTCATATTTGGGCGATCGCAAAATGTCCGATTCATCCTTCGCGCTTGGAACGCGAAACGCGGGAGAGGAGGGATTGGATGGAGACCGGAACACATCTGCAACCTGAACGACCCGCGAAGGAACGCAGCCTATGGCGGTGATTTCAGACCGCGCGGGAACCGTGCGATCGCTCGCTTATCACACAAATGCTGTCGAATACTGATAACCGCTTGTTAAGCGATTCTGGTAATTCTGATTAACCAACTCCCGCCGGTGCAAGGTACCGGCCCGAATCCGGAGGTTCTCATGCGCGTGCTTTTGGTCGAGGATGATGCGGCAACAGCCGCCAGCATCAAAATGATGTTGGTGAAAGAGAACTTTATTTGTGACACCACCGATCTTGGGGAAGACGGGTTGGAGATCGGTAAGCTCTATGATTACGACATCATCCTCCTTGATCTGATGCTGCCGGACATCGATGGCTACGAGGTGCTTCGCCGGCTTCGGGCAGCGCGTGTGCGTACGCCGATCTTGATTCTCTCCGGTCTTGCAGAGCTCGATGCCAAGATCAAAGGCCTCGGCTTCGGTGCCGACGACTTTCTGACCAAGCCCTTTGATCGTCGCGAGCTTATCGCCCGGATTCAGGCTATTGTGCGCCGTTCCAAGGGCCATTCAGAATCGATGATCCGGACCGGCAAACTAATCGTAAATCTCGACACGCGCGTCGTTACGGTCGATGACCAGCCAGTGCATCTGACCGGCAAAGAATACGGCATCCTCGAGCTGCTAAGCCTGCGCAAGGGTACCACTCTGACAAAAGAAATGTTCCTCAACCATCTTTATGGCGGAATGGACGAGCCTGAGCTCAAGATCATCGACGTGTTCGTTTGCAAGCTCCGTAAGAAACTTGCCCAAGCTACCGGCGGCAGTCACTATATCGAGACGGTTTGGGGCCGAGGGTACGTGCTGCGTGATCCGCCCGGACAAGCGGCGGCTTTAACGCCTGGCGTCAGCTCCGAGACGCACAACCCTCAACACGGGACGGCCGCGGCTTAAGCGCCGCGTGCGAGCGCGGCCAGACGAACGCGCCCGGGCTCCGTTGTAGCAATGAGCCGGCAACCGAGCGCCTTCGCGAGCAACCCCGAAAAAAACGCTTGAACCGTCCGCGAGGTGAGCTCGCCAACCGGGATTTCCAGCGTCAGCGCCGTGTGTGTGTCAGGGACGAGCTCGACGGTCTCGCCGATCACGTCGAGATGGAGGGGATCAGCCCTGAGGACGAGACGGCCGCCGCGCGGCAACATCTCCAACCCCACGCAGAGGAGGTTGCAGGCCAGTTTTTGCCAGTGGAGTGGCAGTCCGCGAACATCTTCCGGGTAATCGCAGACCACCCGGCTTGCAGAAAAAATCCCGGCGGCAAGCTCATATGGCGCGGGGCCGGCAATCATACTTCCGCGGCCAAATCCATAAGCGAAACGATGGAATTGCAGGCGAGAGGCGGCACGCCGCGCGCTTTCGCTGATCAGTTCCGCGGCGTCGCGACTAAAGTTCATCCCCCGCTCGGAGACTGTCTCTTCTTCGGCGAGGAGCTCGACACCGTTGTTGATTGCGGCAATCGGTGCGCTCAATTCGTGACACAAGCGAGCCGTGAGCAGCTCGAGCACCCGCATCGGAACAGCACTGTCGCCTTCCGCTTGGGGTGAGCTTAGCGATGGCGAACCCCGATGCACAGGGTCGACTGAAGCCGTCGTCGGTGGAGAATGATCCGCAGCCTGCCGCGCCATTCGGGCTCAACCGCTCTGGAAGCCTTGCTCCTTGATAACCACAAGGGCGTCAGTCAGCCGTCCCGGCGCTGTTGGTTGGCTTGGCTATTTAGCTGAATTACAACGCCAAGAGCCTTTCCGCGGCTGCGAAATCCTCGGGGCAGTTGGCATTAAAAAAGGGATCGATTGGATCGACGGGAAAGCAAACCTCGGTTAGGCGATAGCGCGCTGTCCATTGGTCGACCTTGCGGACGCCCTCCTCGGCGACTGCCCGGCGCAGATCTTCTCGCAGCCGCACCCGCCATAACCCGAAAACCGGGTGCAAGCGGCCATCCGAGGCGGCGCAGGCAAGATCGCCGCCACTCCGTTCAATGCCTTCTACGAGCCGCGCGACGAGATCGGTCGGGAGGAACGGCGCGTCGGTTGCGACGGTGGCGATCACGGGGCAATCGGGACGGTTCGCGACGGTCCAATCGAGGCCGGCGAGCACACCGGCGAGCGGACCAGCGAAACCAGGGATGCTGTCGGCGACCACGGGAAGGCCGAACTGCGAGAACCGCTTGGGATCGCCATTGGCGTTGAGCACGAGTGCGTCGACCTGCGGCCGCAAACGCTGGATGACCCGCTCGAGCAGCGAAACTCCGCCGAGCACGTGTAAAGTCTTGTCGCCGCCGCCCATGCGCCGCGACTGCCCGCCGGCAAGCAACAGGCCCACGATTTTCACGCCGCATCCTCCTCGAGGCTCGCCTTGCGAGAAAGACGCGGATGCCCGTCCGCAACCACTCGCGGGTCGCCGTCGAAAACGATACGCTCGCTGCCCGCAAGCGCGATGAACCGCTTGCCTTTCGCGCGCCCGATCAGCGTGAGCCCGGCCTGGCGCGCGAGATCGACGCCCCATGCTGTAAAGCCGGAGCGCGAAATCAGGATCGGGATGCTCATCTGCACAGTCTTGATCACCATCTCCGAGGTCAGCCGGCCGGTCGTATAAAAGATCTTGCCTCGCGGCGACACGTCGTGCAGATGCATATAGCCGGCGATCTTGTCGATCGCGTTGTGCCGGCCGACATCCTCCATGTAGAGAAGCGGCCGGTCCTCCTCACACAAGACGCAGCCATGGATGGCGCCCGCCGCCAGGTAAAGGCTCGGGGCGGTGTTGATCTTGCGCGTCAACGCATAGAGCCAGGAGGTGCGCAGTACCGCATCGGGGTCGAGCCGGACGTCGTCGAATTTTTCCATCAGATCGCCGAAGACAGTGCCTTGCGCGCAGCCCGAGGTCAGCGTCTTCTTCTTGAGTTTGTCCTCGAAATCGGTTTCCCGGTCGGTTCGGACGACAACGGCTTCGAGCTCGTTGTCGTAATCGATGCCGGTGATCCGGTCCTCGGGCCGCAACATGTTCTGATTGAGCAAGTAGCCGACCGCGAGATAATCGGGATGATCGCCGATCGTCATCATCGTGACGATTTCGCGGCCGTTGAGGAACAAAGTCAGCGGCCGCTCCATGACGACGGTTGCCCCGATCGGCTGGCCTTCGTGGTCGATACCGGAGACGGTGCGGGTCAGCCGCGGATCATCCGGCTGCGGGCGTACGGTGAATTCCTGCATAGCGCATAATTATGTAGGATGTTGATTATAGGTGCCACTCGGTGAGACCCGCATGATGGACGCGAAACGGCTCTACGAAGAGGACTTTGTCCTGTGGTCCAAGCATCAGGCAGAAGCCCTACGTGCGGCCGCGCGCGGTGGCTCGAACCAGCCGCTGGACTGGGAAAATCTCGCCGAGGAGATTGAGGAATTGGGGATATCGCAGCGATCTGCTCTCGGCAGCCACATCATGCGCATTATTCAGCACCTCGTGAAGCTGGAGTACTCTCCCGCGGTCGAGCCCCGCAACGGCTGGCGGCGCACGACAAAGCTGGCTCGGCTTCAAGCGCAAAAGCGCCTCGAAGAAAACCCGAGTTTGAGGCATGAGCTAGGGCGATTGACAGAACAGGAAACAAGGCGAGGGATCGAATACGCGATCGCCGACCTCGAAGAGCACGGGGAAACCGATGAGTTGGAAGCCAACGTCCTGCGACGGGCCAGCTACACCGAGGAACAGATTCTTGGCGATTGGTTCCCGGAAGAGACGTCGCGGTAGGGCGCAAGGCGTATGACGAGATCGGGGGCGACAATTGCAGGCTGCGCTCCTATGTTTAAAAGATAAGCCGCGGTGCAAGCGAGCAAGACATGATCGACCCGTTTGGACGAACCATCACCTATCTGCGTGTATCGGTCACCGACCGCTGCGACTTCCGCTGCGTTTACTGCATGGCGGAAGAGATGACGTTTCTGCCGAAAGCCGAGCTCCTGACCCTCGAGGAGCTGGACCGCGCGTGCAGCGCCTTCATCCGGCTCGGCGTCAAGAAACTGCGGCTGACAGGGGGCGAGCCCCTGGTGCGGCGCGGCATCATGACGCTGTTCCACTCCCTCGGCCGCCATCTTGCCACGGGTGCTCTAAAGGAGCTGACGCTGACGACCAACGGCAGCCAGCTGGCCCGCTACGCCGCAGAGTTGCGCGAATGCGGCGTGCGCCGCGTCAACGTCTCGGTCGACACTCTCGACCCCGTTAAATTCACGGAAATCACCCGCCGCGGCCGGCTCGATGTTGTTCTCGACGGGCTCGCGGCAGCGAAAGCCGCGGGGCTCGCGGTCAAGATCAATACGGTGGCGCTGCGCGGCGTGAACGAGCAGGAGTTTGACGAACTGGTAGCCTGGGCCGGGGAGCAGGGTTTCGACCTCGTGTTCATCGAGGTCATGCCGATGGGCGATATCGGCGGCGAGAACCGGCTCGAACAGTATCTGCCGCTGTCGCTCGTGCGCGCCCGGCTGCAACGGCGTTGGACCATGGAGGAGACGGATTACCGCACCGGCGGTCCGGCGCGCTATGTTACCGTGCGCGAGACCGGCCGGCGCCTGGGTTTCATTACCCCGCTCACGCATAATTTCTGCGAGAGCTGCAATCGGGTCCGGATGACTTGCACCGGCACGCTCTATATGTGCCTCGGACAAGAAGACGCGGCGGATCTGCGCACACCGTTGCGTCAGTCCGAAGGGGATGACGCGCTCGAGGCGGCGATCCTGGAGGCGATTAATCGCAAGCCCAAAGGCCACGACTTCATCATCGATCGGCGCCACAATCGGCCGGCTGTTTCCCGCCATATGAGCGTGACCGGCGGGTGACCGTTCCGCCGGCGCCCGGAGTTGCCATCGTCGCGGCGGAAACCGAAGCCGCGCAGGCTGCGCTTCATGAGTTGTGCGCCCTTTATCCGTGCGTCGCTCCCGAGCGCGCCGAGGTCATCGTGCCGCTCGGCGGCGACGGCTTCATGCTGGAAACCCTGCATCGCTTCCTGTCAAAGGGAGTGCCGATTTATGGCATGCATAGGGGCAGCGTCGGATTTCTGATGAACGTTTACCGGCCGGACAAGCTTTACGAGAGGCTCGCCGCCGCGCAACCGGTCGTGCTTCACCCGCTCGAGATGACGGTCCGAGACGAGCATGGTCGGCAGCATCGCGCGCTCGCTTTCAACGAGGTTTCGCTGCTGCGGGAAAGCCGGCAGGCGGCCAAGCTGCGGGTCAGCGTGGATCGCGTGTTGCGGCTCGATGACTTGATGGCGGACGGCATTCTTCTCGCCACGCCGGTCGGCAGCACGGCCTACAATCTCTCCGCGCACGGCCCGATTATTCCGCTGCGGGCGGGCGTCCTCGCACTGACCCCGATCAGCGCCTTCCGCCCGCGCCGCTGGCGCGGCGCGCTCTTGCCGCATGAGGCGCAGGTCCGCATCGACGCGCTCGAGACCGACAAACGCCCCGTGAGCGCGGTGGCCGACTTCACCGAGGTGCGCGATATCGAGAGCGTGGAGATCAGCGAAAACCGCGACGTCGCAATGACGCTGCTGTTCGATCAGGACGCCAATCTCGAAGAACGGGTGCTGAAGGAACAGTTCGCGTCCTGAACTCGCGTTACCGGCGGGTCGCTGAAAGCGAGAATGCGAGCGGCAGCCAAGGCTTGTCCGGCCAGCGATAGAGGCCCGCGCAGTCTTTGATGAGGATCCGGAACATCCGCCAGGGTACGGCGTCGTGCTCATGCAGCCAGTCTAGCGTCATCCCTGACGCTGTCAGGCTGGTGACGACGTCGCCGAGCGGATGGATCCAGTTGTACGTCGTCGCATTGGCGAGCTCGGCCTCGGGGTCCACATAATCGCTCGGGTCGATGTTGACGATCGGATCGCGCGAGAAGTAGGGCGCAAACCAGCCCGGCATGCCGTCGGGCCGCGCTGTATCGTCATCGAACACGTAAGCGGCGGGATGGCCGTCGGCGAGGTAGAGCGAGCCGCCGGTCCTCAGCATCGCCGCTACGATCCGAGCCCAACGAGTGATATCCGGCAGCCAGCAAATTGCGCCCCAGGTGACGAATGCTAGGTCAAAGCCATGCGGGGCCGGGATCGCCCCCATGGCGTCATAGAGATCGGCATGAATAAAGCGCGCGCGGTCGGTAAGCCCTAACTCGCTGGCTAACGCGCGTGCAACCTCGATTGCCCGGTTGGAAAAATCGAGCCCCGTGACCTCGGCGCCACGCTGCGCTAATGTCAAGCTATCCGCACCGAAATGGCACTGCAGATGCAGCACGCGCTTGCCCTCGACGGTTGGAAGCTCTGTTTCTTCAATCGCGTTTAACGCCCCGCGACCGGCGCGCAGAGCCGACAAATCCTGGCCGCGCCGACCGAGATGGACGCCGACCCGTTCATCCCAATTGGCGCGATTGGCGCGGTACCACTCGGCCTCGGCCACGAACTGTTCGACCGCTGCCCGTGAGCCTCGTCTCAGTCGAGCGCCAAGGGCTGCCCGTCGAGGTCTTCGGCGCGTTCGATTTCGATTAGCACCGCAAACCCTTTCTTCTCCGGATCGCGGTCCTTTTCCGGCTGAACCAGCCGCTGCCAGACCTCCTCGTAAACGGGGCCGGATTTGTAGATTTTGGCCCGTCCGTAGAACCGCGCGATCCCACCCTTTGGCAAGATGCCCTCTTCGCGAAGCTGCGGCTTGCGAACGAACACCGTGAGCGGGGTGCCATCGGACAAATTCTCGTTCGTCGATCCCTTGCCGCGCTCCCAGAGCCCGATATGCGTATCGTCGAACACCATCGTGCTGCCTCGGGGGCTCACTTGCGCAAAGCCGTTCGGCAGCACACTCCCCACCAAGCATACATTGGCCGGAAAAGCAGTATTGATGTGCGGCTGAAGTACTTTTGGAATACTGGCCATCAAGCCTCCACAAGTTGCGTGTTGCTCATTCTGCCGCCACGGGTCTGATTTCCGTGAGCCGGGCGCTCGTGAATGCCGCGAGTGCGTCGATCAACCGAGTGATGTCGGCCTGCAGCTGCGCAAAACCGACCGTCTTTTCGAGCGTCTTCTGATCCATGTAGAGGGCGCGGTCCACTTCGATCTGCAAGCTGTGCCGGCCTTCGCGCGGGCGGCCCTGCCGCTTGACGATTTCGACGCCCTTGTAGACCTCGTTGATGCGCACGGTATAGCCGAGGCTGCGCAGGGTGCGGGCTACGAATTCGGTCAATTCCGGCTCGCAGGTCGTGCCGTCACGATCGCCCAACACGAAATCGGCGCAGTGCCCCCCCTTCTTTCCCTTGCGTTGCGACGGCATCGAATGGCAATTCACATGCCAAATGGCTCCGAACTTGCGATGGATGCGGGTGCAGGCGTCGTCGAGCACTTGGTGATAGGGGGTATGGTACCGCTGGATCCGGGCGAGGATCTCGGCAACGGTGAGCTTGCGGTCGTAGATCGGCGTGCCCGTTCTGGCGACGCGACGCACGAGCCCGAGGCCGGACCGCGTCCTGTGAGAGGGTTTAAGGTCGAATGGCCAAGCCCCCTCGACCAACGTGGTATCGAGGTCGTCCGCAGCCCGGTTAAGATCGAGATAGCTGCGCGGAAAAACCGCGCCGATCAATGTCGCGCCACATCGGGGTGCTGCCGCGTAAAGCTCGTCGACATAGGTGTCTTCGGCAGTGCGCAAGACGTCGAGCGGGCAGCAGAATCGGAAGTCGTGCGGATAATGCGACCCGCTATGCGGCGAGTCGAAGACCAGCGGCGCCTCCGCACCTTCCGGGTCCCGGCGCCACAGCACGCCGGGAATTTCAAAGCTCACTTTCCAGCTCCTCCCTGGCCGGGCGCGGGCGGATGGATAATGAGTGAGCGAGCGCGGAAAACACACATGGCGGAGCAGCCACCCGGTTGACAGATCTCATAAGCCCGAACTTTACGGTCGGTTCCGCCGGCGAGCAAGCTAACGGAGATGGCGTACTATGCCGCCCAATCGTGACTCGCAGATACGCACGGTCCTGTTCGATCTCGGCGGTGTTCTCGTTGACTGGAACCCGCGCCACCTCTACCGGCGATTGTTTGCCGACGAAGCAGCGATGGAGCAATTTCTGGCGACCGTGTGCACGCAGGCGTGGAATGAGGAACAGGATGCGGGCCGGCCGTTTCAACAAGCGGTGGAAGCGTTGATCGCGCGATATCCGCAGCACGCCGCCGCGATCAGGGTCTATGATTTGCGCTGGGAAGAGATGTTGCGGGGCACGATCGAGGACAGTGTTGCGATCCTCGGCGAGTTGCGCGCCCGCGGCGTTCCGCTTTTTGCGCTGACTAACTGGTCGGCGGAGAAATTTCCGCTGGCTCGCGCCCGGTTCGGCTTTCTTGCGTGGTTCGACGGTATTGTCGTCTCCGGCGAGGAGAAGCTTAAAAAGCCGGATCCGCGCATCTTTCAATGTGCGATCCGCCGCTTCGGGCTCGACCCGGTTCGGACCCTCTATGTGGACGACGCGGAGAAGAACATCGCGGCTGCCAGCCTGCTGGGGTTCGAGACGCACCGTTTTGTTGAGGCCGGAGCGCTGCGCGCACGGCTCGTCGCCTGCGGTCTGTTGCCCGGGTGACGCCAACACTGATCGCGTGCAAGATGACACGACAGCTGTCAGTACATGGGAGCGCGCAGGTGCCCGAGCCAAACTATGCGGTCGAGCTCAATCCGCCCGATATCGAGCCCTACCGGGCCGGCAATACCGGTATCGAATATGTCACGACTTTCGACAGCGGCATGCCGGGCCCGCACGTCCTCGTCACCGCGTTGACCCACGGTAACGAGATCTGTGGCGCAATTGCGCTCGATCGCCTTTTCCGCGCCGGGCTGCGGCCGCGCCAGGGCAAGCTGACTTTGGCCTTCGACAATGTGGCCGCTTATCGGAACTTCAGTCCCCGGGTTCCAACGGCCTCGCGTTTTGTCGATGAAGATTTTAACCGCCTGTGGTCCCCGGCGACGCTGGACGGGCCGCGCCTATCCACGGAGCTGGCACGCGCGCGCGCCTTGCGCCCGATCGTCGATGCCGCCGATTTCCTACTCGACATCCACTCGATGCAGTACGCCACCGCGCCGCTGATGCTGGCAGGCACGCTGGAGCGGTCGGTGGCCTTTGCGCGGCGAGTGGGGATCCCGGAGTTGATCATGTGCGATGCCGGCCATGCGGCGGGACCGCGCATGCGCGACTATGGCGGCTTCGGCGATCCTCGGTCCCCCAAAACCGCACTGCTGATCGAGAGCGGACAGCACTGGGAGCGCCGCGCTGCGGAAGTCGCAAGTGACGTCATGTTGCGCTTTCTGATCGTCGTCGGCTCGTTAACCCGAGAGAATGCGCTGGCTCTCGCGGGACCGGATTTCGACGCGCACCCTCGGCAGCGCGTCATCCGGGTCACCGAAGCGGTCACGATTACCGGCGACAAGTTTGAGTTCGTGGAGGATTTCCGCGGGCTCGAGGTGCTGCCGGCCAAAGGCACATTGATCGGCCGCGACGACGGGCGCGAGGTGCGCACTCCCTACGACGATTGTGTGCTGATCATGCCTTCCCGCCGGCTTGCCAAGGGTCAGACCGCCGTCCGCCTGGGCCACTACGTCGAGTGAAGGACAAGCCCGCGCCCACCGTCTCCGCGGCACCAGCAAAACGCAGTTTCCCGCCGGTGGTCGATGAAGGCGCGCGCGTTCTCGTGCTCGGTACGCTTCCCGGCGAGGAGTCGCTGCGGCGCCAGCAATATTATGCGCACCCGCGCAACCTCTTCTGGCGGATCGTCTTTGCATTGTTCGACGACACCCCGCCCAACGGCTACGCAGAGCGGCTGGCGTTCGTTTCGGCGCATCGCATCGCGCTGTGGGACGTCTGCGAGATTGGCGAGCGCGAACGGAGCGCCGACACGACCATCCGTTTTGAGCGGCCAAATGCGATCGACCGGTTGCTCGATGAGCATCCGCTGATCGGCGCCGTCGCATTCAACGGCACGACCGCGCGACGCTTGTACGATCGTTATTTCCCGCGACGCGACAAGCTCACCTATCTAGGGCTGCCGTCCACGAGCCCGGCGCACGCGGCTATCGACTTCGCTGGAAAGCTCGCGCGCTGGAAGGTTTTGCGGGAGGTCCTCGAACAGGACGGCCGTCGTAGTTGGGTCGCAAGAGCCGGCTAGCGCGCGAAACTCGGTTAATTCAGCGCGCCAACGCCGCGACGATCGCGGACACCAGCGGTTTCATGAAGAAACTGTGACCGGGCGTAATCGTCGCCTCAAACCCGCGCCGCCGCAGTTCTGCGGCGGCGACCGGGCCGACCGCCGCGATGGCGACTGACCGAAGCGCTGTTTCTAGCCCTCCCGCCCGCCCCGTCGCCTTCGCGACGCCGAACAGGCGGTGCACCTGCGGCGAGCTGGTGAAGGCAATCACGTCGACTTCGCCGTTGGCCATCAGATCGATCAGCTCGATAACCCTCTCGTCATCGGCCGCGGAGGCGTACACATATGGCAAGACTGGGTCGGGGTCGGCGCCCGCCTGCCGCAGAAAATCGGTGAACTTAACATTGGGGTTATCGGGGTAGAGCTGGACCCCAACCCGGTGCCCCCGCAAATCAACCGTGGACAATGTGGCGATCACCCCGTCTGTCGTCGGTTCTTCGGCGCGCAAATCGGATTTCAGTCCAAGCTCCCTCAGTGCGCGCTCCGGCTTCGGCCCACGGGTGATCTTCCGTCCCCTGCCCAATGCATCGACGAAGGCGGCTTCGAGGCCCAGTCGTTGCGCGAACCCGTGCAAACGGCGCAGCCCCTCCCCGGTAAAGAACACCAAATCGTCGCAAGGAAGGCGCATCAGCCACTCGCGGATCGGCGCCGGATCTGGTGCATCCCTGATCGCTACCATCGGGCACCGCAGCGTCGTGGCGCCCCGTTCTTCAAGCATCCGGGCAAGCCGGTCGAGTTCGCGCGTCTCGGGGAGAGCGACGCGACGGCCTGAAAGTGGGCTCGCGGCAGGTTTACCGGTCATGGAACCCAAGCTGATCTCGGCAGGGCCGCCGTGCAAGTTTATAGTCCCAACCGAGGGCACCATTGCGCCGGAGAGACCAGATGGAGCGCCAGTACGAGACCGTGCGGATCGAGGATCGCGGCGAGGGATTGTTGCTGGTCACGCTCAACCGGCCGGACGTCGCCAATGCGATGAACACACAGATGGGGAGCGACCTGCTCGCGTTTTTTGAAGAGATTAACGCGGCCCCGTCGGCACAGCGCTGCATCGTGCTGACGGGCGCCGGAGAGCGGGCGTTCTGTGCCGGCGGCGACCTCAAAGAGCGCAACGACATGACCGACGAAGCCTGGCAGGAACAACACCTGCTCTTCGAGCGCATGATCCGCGCCTTTATTGGTTGTCCGGTCCCGGTAATCGGCGCCGTCAACGGCGCGGCTTATGCCGGCGGTTGTGAATTGGCGCTGTGCTGCGATTTCATCTATGCCGCCGAGACGGCGCGTTTTGCGCTCACCGAGGTGACGCTTGGCATCATGCCGGGCGCCGGCGGCACGCAGAACCTGCCGCGCGCTGTCGGCGAGCGGCGTGCTAAGGAAATCATCCTGACCGGCCGCCCGTTCACCGCCGCCGAGGCCTACGACTGGGGCATGGTCAACCGGCTGTGCGCGCCGGGGCGGGTCGTCGAGGAGGCGCTCGAAACCGGGCGCCGCATCGCCGACAACGCGCCGATCTCGGTCCGGCAAGCCAAGCACGCGATCCATTTCGGCATGCAAATGGATCTCGCGAGCGCCATGATGTTCGAGATCGAGGCCTACAATCGGATGGTCCCGACCGAGGACCGGCGCGAAGGCGTACTTGCCTTCAATGAAAAGCGCCAGCCGCGCTTCAAGGGCCGCTGAGAAGAGGAGAACACAGTGACGGACGCTACGCACATCGCCAATCTCACTGAGTTTCTGGCGTTTCGCGCGACGGACCTGCGCTACGAAAATATTCCGGAGCCTGCTAGAGCCCTCGTGCGGCAGTGTGTTCTCGACTACTTCGGGGTCGCGATTGCAGGGGCCGATGATGCGCTCGTTCGGATCCTCCTGGACGAGATGATGGAAGCGGGTGGGGCGCCGCAAGCAGGCCTAATCGGCCACCAGGTGCGCTTGCCGGCATTGTCGGCAGCGCTCGTCAACGGTGCTGCAGCCCATGCGCTCGATTACGACGACGTCAATATGGCGATGCCGGGACACCCCTCAGTAGCAATCCTGCCGGCCCTCCTCGCATTGGCGGAACTGCGAGGCGCCTCCGGCCGTGATCTGATCATCGCGTTTGTCGCCGGTTATGAGACCGCTTGCCGCATCGGCGCCGCATTGCGGCCCGGGCATTACAATCTAGGCTTTCATTCGACCGCCACTATTGGCAGCTTCGGCGCGGCCGCTGCCTGCGCGCGACTGCTGGGCTTGCAGACTATCGGGACGGCGACTGCGCTCGGCATTGCCGGGACGCAGGCGGCCGGGCTCAAGTCGCAGTTCGGGACGATGTGCAAGCCGTTCCACGCCGGCAAGGCGGCGCAGAATGGGATGCTCGCAGCGCGTCTTGCGGCGCGCGGTTTTTCGAGCCGCACGGATATCCTCGAGTGTGTCCAGGGCTTCGCATCGACCCACGGCCCGGATTTTTCGCCTGAAGCGGCCCTCACCACACCAGAGGCCGGTCTGCACCTCTTTGCCAATCTCTTCAAATATCATGCCGCTTGCTATCTGACGCACGCGCCGATCGAATGCGCCCGCCGGCTACGGGAGGAACATCGCTTGAACCCTGACGATATCGCCCGCATCACCCTGCGGCTCGACGAGAGCTGCGAGCGCGTCTGCAACATTCCCGCACCCGCCGACGGATTGCAGAGCAAATTCAGCCTGCGGCAGACGGTGGCGATGGCCTTGGCCGGGGTCGATACCGCAAGCCTCGGCGCCTACAGCGCTGAGAATGTGCAGGATCCGGCTCTCGTGAGCCTGCGCGAGGGGATCAGGATCGAGTGGCAGGACAGTTGGCCGCAGACCTTGGCCGAACTCGAGGTCGAGCTCACCGATGGCCGCCGCGCCACGGCCAAGCACGACGCCGGCATGCCCGCTGCAAACATCGATGAGCAGGGGGAGCGGCTCGCCGCCAAATTCGATGTGCTCGTCGAGCCGGCCCTGGGAGCGCCGCGCACGCGGGAACTGCGCGAAATGATTTCCGGGCTCGACGGACTTGCAGATGTCGGCAGCCTCGGGCGGCTCGCTGCAGCCTAAAAGGGGGGCGGACCCCGGGCGTAGTCAGCAGCCGCAAATCGCGTCATAATCTTTCTCTTTAGACAGGGAGTGGAAACGATGGCGTACAAGCTCGAAGGCAGCATCCTGGAAGTCTGCGATTGCGAGGTCCTTTGCCCCTGCTGGATCGGCGAGGCGCCGGACAACGGGACCTGTCAATCCGCGGTCGCCTATCACGTCGATCGCGGCACCATCGACGGGGTCGACGTCTCGGGACTAACCCTCGGAACCAATGTCTTCATCCCCGGAACCCCTCTGGCCGGGAACTGGCGCGCACAGATCTATGTCGACGAGCGCGCGACGAAGGAGCAGGAGGAGGCGCTCCTCAGTGTCTTCACGGGCAAGCAAGGCGGACCCGTCGCCGATCTGGCGGCGCTGATCGGCGAGGTGGTCGGGGTCGAGCGCGCGCCAATTACGTTCGAAGTAAAAGAAGGAAAAGGAACCCTCCGTATAGGCAACACGACCGAGGCCGTCATGGAGCCCTATCGCGGGCCAAGCGGCAGACCGACGACACTCGTCGACAGCATCTTCTCGACAATCCCGGGTTCGCCGGCCTATGTCGCGAAGGCTTCGATGTTCCGCCTGAAGAATAAGGCTGTGGGTGTCGACGTCGACTTGAGCGACCATAACGCGATCCAAGGTCAGTTCGCCTTCGAAGGCTAGCAGGCCCGCATGCCAGCGGTCTTGCTCCCCACTCTAACCCTCTCCCGCCCGCGGGGCAGGGGAGGGTGGGGGCTTGTGGCGCCGCTGACAGCGCTCACTGCCACGGCGTGGCTGACATTGTGGCTGTGGGGGCAGAGCCCTTACGCGCGCTACATCGATCACGGCCTGTGGGCCGAAATCGGCTTTGCGGGCAGCCTCTGCCGCGCGCTTCCCGGCGGCGGCGAAGCGCTGAGCATGCTGCTGGTCGCAAGCGGCTGGGTGCTGATGCTATCGGCGATGATGCTGCCGACGACTTTGCCACTGCTCGATATCTTTCGGCGCCTGACGGCTCAGCGCGCCGATCGAGGCTGGCTGATGTTGCTCCTTGTGATCGGCTATCTCGCGATCTGGAGCGCCTTCGGCCTTGCCGCGCACCTCGCCGACCGCGCGGTGCTGCTTGCCGCAGGCCACTCCAATTGGCTGACCGCAAACGGCTGGGTTATCGGGGCGGCGGTTCTGGCGATGGCCGGCCTTTACCAATTCAGCGCACTCAAATACCGCTGTCTCGACAAGTGCCGTGCGCCTTTGGGTTTTGTGATCGAGCACTGGCGCGGAGCTCGCGAAAAATGGCACGCGCTTCTTTTAGGCTTCCGACACGGCGCCTTTTGCGTCGGCTGCTGCTGGGCGCTGATGATGCTGATGTTCGTGGTTGGCACCGCCAATATCGGCTGGATGCTGACATTGGGCGCAGTCATGGCGGCCGAGAAGAACCTCCCCTTTGGCCGCCGTCTCGCCGCCCCGTTAGGCGCAATTCTATTGCTCGCCGCGCTCTCGGTTGCAATTGCGGGCCCGACAAGCTGAACACCAGTCTTGCTGGGCGGCACGGCTGTGCCGTTGCAATTCGCCGCGGGTCGTTATTCACTGGGCGTCGTCCGGTTGCGCGGGCGCCGGATTCTTCGATAACGAAGCCGAGAGGGGAGAACGTCATGAATGCCGTTCGGTCACGGCCGTACACTCTGTTGCTTGCTGCGCTCGCCGTAGGGGTTGCCGCTGCCGCAGTGCCGGTCGCCGCGCAACAGCCGGCTGCGAATCCGGCGCCGCCCGCACAACCGCCCGGGCCGGCCGCACCGCCGCCGACACCGCCGTCTTGGGCGCAGGGCCGGCCCGATACGCCGGCGGTCGCGAATATAGCGCCGGTTGCGCCGCCACCGATACCGGCCCCGGCCGACAAGCTGCCGCTCGCCAAGCTGAAGTTGCCCAAGGGCTTCAATTTGGAAGTTTACGCCGCCGGATTGGCCAATGCCCGCTCGCTGCGGGTCGACGATCGTGGCAATGTTTACGTCACCACGCGTCTGCTCGATCGCATCTACGCGATCACCGACAGGAACGGGAAGAGAGATGTCAAGACGATCGCGACCGGGCTCAATTCGCCGAACGGCATCGCCCTTCACAACGGCACGCTCTACATCGCCGAGATCAACAAGATTTCGAAGATCGACGATGTCGCGGACAGGCTCGACAATCCGCCGAAGCCGACCGTCATCTATGACGACCTGCCAAGCGACGCCCCGCATGGCTGGAAATTTCTGACCGTCGGGCCGGACAACAAGCTTTATTTCAACATCGGCGCGCCGTGCAATATCTGCATGCCGTCCGACCAGCATGCACAGATCCGGCGCATCAACCTCGACGGCAGCGGCGCCGAGGTGGTGGCGCGCGGCATCCGTCAGATCGTCGGCATGGACTGGCACCCGAGGTTGAAGGTGCTCTATTTCACCGAGAACCAGCGCGACTGGCTCTCGGAAGACCAGCCGCAGGACAAGCTCAACCGCCTGCTCCATCCCGGCGAGGACAATTTCGGTTTCCCCTATTGCGACGGCGGCGATATTCCCGACCCGCAATTCGGCTGGGGTCATAGCTGCAACGAATTCACCAGGCCCATCGCGCAGCTCGGACCGCACAGCGCGCCGCTCGGCATGCGGTTCTACACTGCCAAGATGTTCCCGAAAGAATACCGCGACGCGATCTTCATTGTGCGCCACGGCTCGTGGAACAAGAGTAGGAAGATCGGCGGCGATGTCGTCGTGGCGCGGCTCAACCCGGACGGCACGGTCAAATCGATCGAGCCGTTCATCACGGGCTTCATCCAGGACAATAATTATGTCGGCCGACCGGTCGACATCGAATGGATGAAGGACGGGTCGATGTTGTTGTCCGACGACTATAACGGCGCCGTCTACCGCATCAGTTACGGACGGCCGGCACAGGTCAGCATGCGCCATTAGGCTCTCAGATGCGCTCTAATCGTTCGTGCCCGGCCTAGTGCCGGTATCCACGCTAGGCGGCAAACCGCATGTTGGCCCTCGTGGATGCCCACGGAACAAGTCCGTGGGCTGAAGGCCCACGGGCCAATGCCCGGCCACGAACGGAAGAATTATCGGTGTAGCTGAGCCTCCACAGTCGGATCAACGGGGAAACGATGCGGCGCATCGCCAAGACGGGGTCTTTTCTTGCACTATTCCTCACCAGTGCGCTTCCCGTCCCTGCCGCCGATCCGGGGGAGAAACTGGCGCCGTGTCTGGCCTGTCATGGTGCCGAGGGGCAGTCGGAAACCGAGAACGTGCCGTCGCTGGGCGCGCAGCCGGCCCCTTACACCGTGATCCAGCTGTTCATGTTTCGCGAAAAAATGCGCGTCGCCGAGCTGATGAATGAAATGGCGAAGGAACTCGCCGACAACGACCTGCAATCGGCTGCCGATTTCTTTGCGAGCCAGGCGGGGCCCAAACCGCCGGCCGACGCCGGGGACCCGACGCGGCTCGAACGCGCTGGCGCGCTCGTCGAACTGAACCACTGCAATGTCTGCCATCGCCCCGATTTTTCCGGGCAAAACAACGTCCCCCGACTCGCCGGCCAGCGCGAGGACTATCTGCTGAAGACGTTGCGCGACTACAAGAGCGGTGTGCGCCGCGGCTACGATGCGTCGATGGCTGAAGTGCTTCAGCCGATCGACGACGGGCAGCTCGTCGAGTTCGCGTATTACCTAGGGCGTCTGCACTGACCGCCGGACCGCGGTCGAAGCTTGTACCGGAAGCTCATTTGACAACGAAGAGGTCGTAGATGAGATGTCCTTCTTTTCCAGGCTTGAACTCCACCATCTTTCCAATCGCCTGAACGTCTCTGAGCCAGGAATATTTTTCCGAGCTCGTTTCGAAGGTGGGGGCGCTGATCAGGTAGCAGTCGTCGGCCTTTAATGCCTCTCCTTTGCGGAACCGATCTGTGGTCTCTTTATCACAGTACATTCTGCCATTGTAACTCATATAGATTAGCTCGTGTTCGTCGGTTTCGATAATCACGCGCGCGTCTAATCGAAGTCGCAAGGCGTCGCTCGGGATGACCCTTACCCAATCGGCGGATGGATCCAAAACCCTGCCGCTGACTTTACCCTTTACCCATCCGCCTGCTGGGTCGCGAGAGATCGCGAGACTGGGGTCAACAGCGAGGGACGCAGTCTTCGGCAGGTATACCGTGATAAGATATTCAGTATTAAGAGAGGTCGTTGGTTGCGCCATCGCTGACGGCACAGAGAGAAGGGCCGCCGTTGCGAACATTCTCAAAAGTGAGTGTAATGCAACAGTGTTCATCGTCTCCTCCCATTACCCCCGGTTCCGTTTCTGTGATTGGGCCGGTCACCTGCGCTGATGGCGACTGCCGGGCTTGCTACGCTATCTGTTAAAAACCGGCACAGATTTGGTGAAGGTGCCGCGGCGTTACGGCAACTTCAGTAAATGTGTTGGCCGCCGTTGACGAAGATTTCGGTGCCCGTGACATAAGCTGCATCGTCGCTGCAGAGGAAAAAGATCGTCCCGGCGACGTCTTCGGGGTCGCCGAGCCGATGCAGCGGGATCCGCGGCAACAGCACGGTGGTCTCGGGAGACAGCATCGCCGTCTTGATCTCGCCGGGAGCGACGGCATTGACACGTATCCCGAGCTCAGCGAATTCCGCCGCCATCTCGCGCGTCAATGCGGACAAGGCAGCTTTGGAGGTCGAATAAGCCGATCCGGCAAACGGGTGCACAACGTGCCCTGCGATCGATGTGATGTTGACGATGGCGCCCTTGGCTTGCGCCAGTGGCCCGCAGAAAGCCCGCGCCAATATCAGCGGCACAAAAAAATTGATCTGGAATACCGTACGCCAATCCTCGAGATCGGTGTTGAGACAGCCAAGCCGTTCCTTTGTCGGGGATTTGGGCGACACGCCGGCATTGTTGACGAGCGCGTGCAATGGGCCGTCGAGGTGGGCGCCCGCTTCGGCGATAAGGTGATCGAGATCGTGCGGTTTCCCGAGATCCGCGGTGACGTGGTGCGTCCAGTTGGGGTCGCGCTTGCATTCTTCCGGAACCGGATCGCGCGAGCAGGTGATGATCCGCCAGCCGGCGTCACTAAAGCGCTTGACCGTGGCGTGGCCGATCCCGCGGCTTGCGCCGGTCAGCAGCAGGACCTTTCGTTTCGAACTCACTGCGCTGCGGTCCGTCGCGGGAAATTGGATCGCGGCTCTTCAATCCCCTCCGGATCCTGGTGAATGATAACCTCGGCGTGGGGATAAGCGGCGCGCAACTTCGCCTCAACCTCGTCTGAGATCTGATGGGCGCGCAACAGACTGAGCGAGCCGTCCATTTCGAGATGGATCTGGATGAAGGAAGTCGGCCCGGCGACCCGCGTGCGCAAATCATGCGCGGCCACCACGTTGGGGTGCGATTGCGCGATCTCGCGGATCCGCTCGCGCTCGTCGTCGGGCAGCTCGTGGTCCATCAATTGGAACAGCGACAGCCCCGCCAAACGCACCGCGGAATAGATGATCCAGACGCCGATCGCGGCGCCGAACAGCGGATCGAGGATCGGAAAGTCGAGCGCGCTGCTGAAGAAGAGTGCGGCGATTACCCCGACATTGAGGACAATATCGCTGCGGTAATGCAGTTCATCGGCGGTGATCGCGATCGAGCCGGTGCGGTTTATCACATGCCGCTGATAGAGAACGAGCCCGATCGTCGCCGCGATCGAGAAAATCGCCACCGCGATGCCCGCCGGCGGGTTGTCGACAGCAACGGGCCAGATCAGACGCCGCGCCGCTTCGGCGAGAAGCAGCATCGCGCTCCCGGTGATAAAGGCCGATTGGCCGAGAACCGCCAACGGCTCGGCCTTGCCGTGGCCAAAGCGATGCTCGCGATCGGCGGGGCTCATCGCGTGCCGCACCGCTATCAGGTTGACGATTGAGGCGGCAGCGTCGAGCAGCGAGTCGACCAGGCTCGACAGCACAGCGACCGACCCGGTTTCGAGCCAGGCCGCGAATTTGACCGCGATCAGCAGCGCTGCGACGCCGACCGAGGCATAGGTCGCCGCACGCCGCAATCTGTTTGCCGCCGGCCCATTAATCAGGGGAAGAGCCGTTCCCGCCGCCATCCCTCGCCTTCGCGAATGAACAACAGTCGATCATGCAACCGAAACGGCCTTTCCTGCCAGAATTCTATGCGCTGCGGGATTACCCGGAAGCCTGACCAGTTTGGCGGCCGCGGCACTACGGCATCACCGAAGCGTCGCGAAAACTCCTCTACCCGCCGTTCGAGCTCAACGCGGCTCGCGAGCGGCTGCGACTGATCCGAGGCCCAGGCGCCGATCTGGCTGTCGCGGGGCCGGCTCGCGAAATAGGCATTCGCGTCGTCATCGCCGACCAGCTCGGCGACCCCTTCGATGCGGACTTGCCGGTTTAGCGACTTCCACATGAAGCACAGCGCCGCGTGCGGATTGATGAACAGCTCCCGCGATTTTCGGCTTTCGAGGTTGGTATAGAACACGAACCCTCGCTCATCGAGCCCCTTCAGCAAAACCATGCGAAGCGACGGTCTGCCCTCCAGCGTCGTCGTCGCCAAGCTCATTGCATGTGCATTGGGCTCGCCCTTCCAGGCTTCGTCGAGCCATCGGCGGAAGGGCTCCAGCGGTTCGGCCTCGGCGATCTCGTCGATCATTCCCAAGCCCTACACAAAGGCCCCTCCCCACCCTTCAGCGGCTTTGCCTAGAAAGGGGCTTGTGACCAGAAGATCGAGCATTTTGACCCAAAACTTGCCACGTAGGAGATAGACGGTCTCTCCGCCTGTCAGGCTGTTCATGGTAGTCGAAGTATGTGCCCGCGATAAGCGAAAGCCGGACGTGATCGGTTAGGTCACGCCTCGTGACCTTTAAATCAGGCGGTTAACCCATGCTGGGAGGCCGCTGACCGCGCGACCGATGCGACCAGCCTGACGAAGCCACGCGAAGGGCAATCGAGGACGCGGGGCGAGCGGCAGCACACACGGCGACAGGAACAAGATGACGCCCGCGCCAAAGCTCGTCAGCAGGCCAATTCCCGACACGCCGCTCATCGAAGCTCACCCGCGTTGCTGGCGATCGTCTGTTCGACCAGCGAAATCATCTCAGGGCTGTCCCATTGGGCTTCGCCCAATTTGCGGGCAACCTCGCCGCCCTCGCGATTTATCAGCAACGTCGCAGGCACGCCCGGAATGGCGAGGTCGTGCGATCCTTTGCCCGAAGGATCAAGATAGATCGCGAGCTTTTCGACCCCGACCTCCCGATAGAAATCTTTGACGGCCTCGATCCCTGCGCGGTCGATGGACAGCGCTATGACTTGGAAGTCTTTGCCGCCGAGCCGCCTCTGCAAACGGTCGAGCGTTGGCATCTCTTTACGGCAGGGCACACACCACGTCGCCCAAACGTTCAGCAGGGCTACTCGGCCCTTGAAATTGGCGAGCGTCAGGTCATGCCCCTGGTCATCCCGGAAACGTATCTCTGGGACCGGGCGCGGCTGCTCGAAGACCGAAAGTACCAGCGGGTTTGTCGGGCCAGCACTACTCGAACCCTCCGTCGGCGAGGGCTCCCGAACAGCTTTTCCGACATTAGAAACCAGTGACCCGTATTCGATACCGAGAGACAGCAACAGAATGGCCGTTGCTGTCGCTGCGGCCCCGATCAGCAGCCGCAGCCGCCGAGAGCGGTTTGAATGCGGCAACAGCCGGGTCATGATGCTCGTTGATTGACCCGCTAAATCGTCGCGTAGACCTTGGGCTGGGCCTTCCCGATCTCGTAAATATCCAAGGGACCGGGCTTGGTGCCGGGCATTCCAGGCATCCCCTCGGGCATATCCGGCAGTGTGATGCCGATGATCTGCGGCTTCTCGGATAGCAGCCGGTCGATGACATCGATCGGGGTATGACCGCCGACGATGTAGCCGCCGATCAGCGAGATGTGGCAGGGCTGCAAGTCATCCGGGATGCCGTATTTCTGGCCCATCACGGTCAGATCGTTGGTCGATACCGCCTCCACCTTGAAACCATTGTGGCGCAGGTAGTCAGCATACGCTTCGCAGCAGCCGCATTGCGGATCCTTATAAAGGATCACGTCACCCCGAGTTAGTGCGGGTTCAGCGCGCAACGGGATGATGCTGGCAGCCCCGGCTCCCCCCACGCCACCGACCAACACCACCAGGAGCGCCCGGCGGCTCAACTTGTCGTTTGACACATCCATGATCGTCCTCCGGCTTCGGCGTTTCATTCACGCAATGCGGATGACGCCCATCATCCCGGCCTCCTGATGGTCGGTTACGTGGCAGTGGAACATCCAGTCCGCCAGGGTTATCGGCGACAAAGGCGATTTCGACGGTCTCGCGCGGCGGAACGAGCACCATATCGCGCCATTCCCGAATCCGGTTCGGTTTACCGTTTCGGCTGATTACGCGGAAGCTGACGAAAAAACTCAGCTATAGTAGGCAAAGTAGCTGAGATCTCGCCAGCTTACTCCGACGCCACCTCTTCGGTAACCGGGCGCGCCGAGCGCCAGCGGGCCCGGCGCCGTGGAGCGGGATCGAGGGTTTCGGCGATCAATGAGGCCATTGTTGTCTGCATCGCCGCGGCTTCGGCTTTGACGATCCGATCCATCGCCGGAGCGACGAGCCTTTGCCAGGGTGCCGAGACATGTTCGGTCCAGCGGCCGGCAAGCGGCAGATGCAGTGCCTCGTAGAGGTCATGCAATGTGGCGGTATCCGGGCTCCAGGCAAGTACCCAGCGGCCCTCCTGCGTATGCGCGGCGAAGCGCGCCACGGCCAGCGGTTGCAGGTGTTCGTCGATCACCGTCGTCGCTACCCCGAGTTCCGCGGCCAGCTCCGGCGTCGATCTCGATTCGCCGTTCCGCTGCGCGCGCGCCAACGAGGCGATCAAGGCCAGGCTGAAACCCAGCCGCACGCCCCCCGAAGGAATTGTTCCAACCCTTTCGTCGATCCGCCAATTTGGCAGCGCAGCAGCAACGACGGCCCCGAGGAGCACGGCCATCCAGGAAATATACATCCACAGCAGGAAGATGGGGATGATGGCAAGCGCACCGTAGACGGTCTGATAGAATGAGGAGGCGCTGATATAAATCGAAAATCCGACCTTCAGGATTTCGATCGCGATTGTCGCGATCAATGCCCCAAGCGCGCCGTCGCGCCAACGCACCGCGCAGTTGGGAATGAGGCAATACAGCAGAGTTAACGCGACGAATTCGAGCAGAGCCGGTACGGCACGGGCGACCGAATGCAGCCAACCGCTGGCAAACCATGCCGCGGCTTGTTGTTCGAGGCCGACTTGCCGCGCTGCGATCTCAAAATAGGTCGACAGAGAGAGGCTGATTCCAAGCAGCAGCGGCCCTAGCGTGATCAAAGTCCAGTAGGCGAGGATTCTCTGGACCCACGGCCGCGGCGAAGTGACCCGCCAGATCAGGTTGAGCTGGTCCTCGACGGTGGCCAGCACGAGGATACCGGTCGCGGCGATGCCGGCGACGCCAATCGCCGTCGTCTGCGCAGCCGAAGCGGTGAAGGCGCGGAACCACCACGCCGCTTGCTCGCCGATCGACGGCACGAGGTTACGAAACACGAGCTGCACTAGCTCGTCATGCACTTGCGAGAATATCGGGAAGACGGCAAGCGAACCGAATGCGATAACCGCCAGCGGCACCAGCGAGACGAGCGTTGTATAGCTGAGGGCGCCCGATGCGGCAAAACAGCCGTCGGCATTGAACCGCCGCAGCGAGTACATCGCAAAGGCGGCCAACGTCGCCACCCTTTGCCGAAGTCTTCCATGCCGCGGGGCGCGATGGCTCTGTTCCTCGGCGGAAATCATCACGAAAAGGTTGGTTATCCCATATCTTTTAAACAAGGAGCGGGAGCGACGATCTCAGCCGCCGGTAGGGGCGATTGGCCTGCGCTCGCCGCCTCGTGTAGGATAGCTGGAACCGCGAGATGTGAGGAAGACGATGCCGCTGATGGCGGGGAAGCAAGGGCTCATCATGGGCGTCGCCAATGAGCGGTCGATCGCCTGGGGGATAGCAAGGGCGCTGCACGCGCATGGCGCGAGGCTCGCCTTCACCTATCAGGGGGAGGCTCTCGGCAAGCGCGTGCGGCCCCTCGCCGAGAGCCTCGACAGCAACTTTGTGTTGGAGGCGGATGTCGCATCGGCCGAGAGCCTCGACGCGGTGTTTGCAGCCTTATCGCACCGCTGGGGGCGCCTGGATTTCGCGGTTCACGCGATCGCGTTCTCCGACAAGGACGAGCTTAAGGGGAAATATATCGATACCACGCGCGGCAACTTTCTGCGCACGCTCGAGATTTCCTGCTACTCATTTACCGACGTCTGCCGGCGCGCGGCGTCTTTGATGACGGCGGGTGGGAGCTTGTTGACGCTGACCTATTCCGGCGCCGAGCGGGTCATGCCGCACTACAATGTGATGGGCGTGGCAAAAGCCGCGCTCGAGGCAAGCGTGCGCTATCTCGCGGTCGATCTCGGCGGCAACAACATCCGCGTCAATGCGATCTCCGCCGGCCCGATCAAGACGCTGGCCGCCTCCGGGATCGGCGACTTTCGCTATATATTGAAGTGGAACCAGCTCAACTCGCCGTTAAAGCGCAACGTCACGATCGAGGATGTCGGCGGCGCCGCCCTTTATCTGCTGAGCGATCTGTCGGCCGGCGTCAGCGGCGAGATCCATCACGTCGATTGCGGCTACCATGTGGTGGGCATGAAAGCCGTCGACGCCCCCGACATCTCGGTGGTGTGATCGCCGATGGCGGGCAACTCGTTCGGCACATTGTTCCGTTTCACAACCTGGGGTGAAAGCCACGGGCCGGCGATCGGCGTCGTTATCGACGGCGTGCCGCCGCGATTGCCGCTCGGCGAACCCGACATCCAGATTTGGCTCGACAAGCGCAAGCCGGGTCAGTCGCGCTATACGACGCAAAGGCGCGAAGCCGATCTGGTGCGCATCCTCAGCGGTGTGTTCGACGGGATGACGACCGGCACCCCGATACAACTGCTGATCGAGAACACCGACCAGCGCTCGAAGGATTACCGCAATATTGCGGACCGCTTTCGCCCAGGCCACGCCGACTACACCTATTGGAAAAAATACGGCATCCGCGATTATCGCGGCGGCGGCCGGGCCTCGGCGCGCGAAACCGCCTCGCGGGTCGCCGCCGGCGCAGTCGCGCGCAAGGTCCTCGGCCCCGACGTGACAGTTCGCGGCGCCCTCATCCAGGTCGGGCCGCATGCGATCGACCGCGACGCGTGGGACTGGCGGGCGACGGAAGAGAACCCGTTTTGGTGCCCGGACGCTGCAGCAGCGCTTCGCTGGGCCGATTATCTCGACGGCGTGCGCAAGGCCGGCTCCTCCGCCGGTGCGGTCATCGAGATCGTCGCGAGCGGTGTGCCGGCGGGGCTCGGGGAACCAGTCTACGATAAGCTCGACGGTGATCTCGCTCGCGCGCTGATGACGATCAACGCGGTCAAGGGTGTCGAAATCGGCGCCGGCTTTGCCGCGGCCGTGCTCAACGGGGAGGAAAATTCCGACGAGATGCGGATGGATGGCGACCGAATGGTTTTTTTGTCGAACAAAGCTGGCGGCATTCTCGGCGGGATCTCGAGCGGTCAGGACATCGTTGCCCGGTTCGCGGTCAAGCCGACGAGCTCGATCCTCCGTCCGATGCGCACCATCGATGTCGACGGCAACGAGGTCGAGATCGAAACACATGGACGGCACGATCCCTGTGTCGGCATCCGCGCCGTCCCGGTCGGCGAGGCGATGGTGGCCTGTGTCCTCGCTGACCACCTGTTGCGCTACCGCGCGCTCGGCGGGTGCGTATAGCCTTTCGCGCGGCGCGCGTTCGGCGCGGTTGACGGGTCCGACATGCGGCGCCTGATCGTCGGTTTTTTTGCCGTTGTCGGCTTTCTCACGGTGCTGCTTGTCGGCGGCATCCTGCTGGTCGTTGGCGGATTGAAGCCTTCCGTGACGCCGCTTCCCGGCAATATTCTGCTGACCGTCGATTTGACGCGGGATCTGCCCGAGGGCGCCAGCGAAGAACCTCTCCTGCGGCTCCTCGTCGGCAGCAAGCCGACTCTGCGCGCTTTTCTCGACGCGATCGAGGTCGCCGGCGACGATCCGCGCGTCAAGGGTGTGCTCGCGCGTGTCGGCGAGGACGGGGTCGGCCTCGCCCGGGTCCAGGAAGTGCGCGACGCGATCGCGGCGTTCCGCAGCAAGGGCAAGTTCGCTCTTGCCTTTGCCGACAGCTTCGGGGAGTTCGGCCCCGGAACCCGGCCCTACTATCTGGCCACGGCGTTCGACGAGATCTGGCTGCAGCCGTTGGGCAATGTCGGTCTCACGGGCCTTTACGCGGAATCTCCGTTCCTCAAGGGAACCCTCGATCTGCTCGGGATCGTCCCGGAGTTCGATCATCGCGAAGAGTACAAAACCGCGATGAACCTGCTGACCGAGACCAAGATGACACCGGCGCATCGCGAGGAGGTCGAGTCGCTGCTCACCTCGCTCGCCGGGCAGATTGTTCACGCGATTGCGCAGGACCGCAAATTGTCGGAAACCGAGGTCCATGACTTGATCGACCGCGGTCCGCTTCTTGCCGAGGAGGCGGTCCAGGCGAAGCTCGTCGATCGGCTCGGATACCGTGACGAAGTGCTCGCGCATGCCAGGGCACGCGCCGGGTCCGGCGCCGAGGTGGTGAGTTTACAAAAATACCTCGATCGCGCCGGGCGTCCGCACCGCGAAGGCCCGACGATCGCATTGATTTACGGCGCGGGCCTCGTCGTGCGCAGTGGCGAAGCTGCCAGCCCGGTGACCGGGACACATCTGATGGCGGCTCCCGAAATGACGCGTGCCTTTCGCGCCGCTGTCCGCGATCCGGCGGTGCGCGCAATCCTCTTTCGCATCGACAGTCCGGGGGGCTCCGCCGTGGCGTCGGAGACGATCTGGCGCGAGGTCGTCTTTGCCCGTGAGCGCGGCAAGCCGGTCATTGTGTCGATGGGTGACGTCGCCGGCTCGGGCGGATATTACGTGGCAGCCGGCGCGGATAAGATCGTCGCAGAGCCGGCGACCCTGACCGGCTCGATTGGGGTTCTGGCCGGCAAGCTGGTCGTCGCGGATCTGCTCAAGAAGATCGGCGTCTCGACCGATTCCGCGCAAATCGGCGCCAACGCCGCGATGTTCAGCCCCACCGCCGAGTTTTCGGCTCGCGCGCGCAGCCGCCTTGAGGCCTTCCTCGACGAGACCTACAAGGGGTTCAAGGATCACGTCGTGACCGGCCGCCGCATGACAGCGGACGAAGTCGAAGCGGTTGCCAAGGGTCGCGTATGGTCAGGCGAGGACGCCAAGGCCCGCGGCCTTGTCGACGAGCTGGGCGGTTATTCGGTCGCCCTCCGCCTCGCCAGGCAAGCCGCCAATCTCCCGCCCCAGGAGCCCCTCACGCTCGCGGTGTTCCCGCGCGAAGAAACCTTGCCCGAGTTCATCTATAACCGGCTTTCCGGCGAAGAGGGCGAGGACGAGGAGGTCGGCGGCCGCTCGGGTGCGATCGAGCGCTCATTGAAGGCAGTGCAGCCGCTCCTCCAGCGCCTCCAAACCATCCTCGACACCCCCGGCGTGCTGCTGATGCCGCCGATTGCGCCGCCGAAGTAGCCGATCTCGTGCGAACCGCGCCGCACCAGCCCTTTCCAGTGACCCCCTGGGTCGAACCGTGGTAGCGTCGCTTCCAAGGACCGGCTAAGGAGGACGTGATGCCCGATGCGCTGACTGTCATTCGCCACGCCGAGCGGCCGACCGTAACGCTTCCCGGCGGCGCCGCCTACAAGCCGATCATCGGCGACGACACCGGCGAGGGCGTGCCGATCCGCACCGGGATCCAGACGTCGGAGCCGGGGTATACGACGCCGTTGCACTCCCATCCCTATGTGGAGGTCCTGACCGTGCTCGAAGGAAGGGGCGAGGGCTGGCTTGACGGAGAGGAGGGGGTCGTCGCAATGGAGCCCGGCGTGACGATCGCCGTGCCAGCCAACCGGGTGCACGCGTTCAGGGTCGTAGGCGACAGCCCGCTCGTGACTTTCGGCATCCATGCGTTCGGCAAACGGGTCGTCAACTACGCATCGCCGCCGCAGAGCCGGCGTTAGGCTGCTCGAGGCGAATTTTCTTTGTGAGTTGAGGAGCGAGACAACCGATGGCCATCAGCCGTTTTGATTTGACCCAGCCGCCCGGGCCGCGCATGAGCCGCTGCGTCGTGCACGGCGACCGCGTGTATCTCGCCGGCCTCACGGCCGGCGACGCGAGCCAGGACATCAAGGGGCAAACGAAGCAGATCCTCGACAAGATCGACGCTTACCTGGCGCAGGCGGGGACCAACAAATCGAACCTGCTGTCGGCCAATTTGTGGATCAAGGACATGTCGATGTTTGCCGACATGAACTCGGTGTGGAACGCCTGGGTCGATCCCGAGAACCCGCCGGCGCGCGCCTGCGTCAAGGCCGATCTGGCGCGCCCGGAGGTGCTGGTCGAGATCATGGTGACCGCCGCAAAATAACCGTCGAGATTGCTTCGCTGCGCTCGCAATGACCGCGGTGTTTGCTGTCATTGCGAGGAGCGAAGCGACGAAGCAATCTCAGCGGGCGAGCTGCCCGATCAGGTCATCCCAATCTCGCCGTCGACAACGTGTTCGAGCCCGAGCTCCGGGATCGACAGGGTTACCCGCGGCTTCAGCGACGCGGTTTCGCTGAGCTTGCCGGCGGCGAGCGCAGAACGGACCGAGTTCTCGATCTCGCGCTGCGATGTCACGCCGACAACTTTTAAGAATTTGCGGATATCCATATTGAAACGGTCTTCGTTCATGGCCTTCTCCTCGCGTCCTCCAGGCAAACGTAAATCCGCGGCATTTCTCCGTCCATGATCGCGAATACAGTCAGCCCATCCTGATGGCGCCCGATGCTGGCATGCCGACATTGGCCGAGGAGCCGATGGCGGCGTATCGCGCGCTGTGCCAGCGCGGGCTGCTGCAGCCCGACCCCGCACAACAGCTCGCGGTCGAACGGCTGCAGAGCCTTTATCGCGCGCTGTTGCATTACCGCCCGGAGACGGGGTTGCGCGGCTGGCTCGCGCGTTTCGGCCTCGTCGAGAACGGCGGCAACGAGGCGCCGATGGGGCTCTATCTTTGTGGCCCCGTCGGGCGCGGCAAATCGATGCTGATGGATTTGTTCTTCCGCTCGGTGCCGGGCGCGCGAAAGCGGCGTGTGCACTTTCACGCGTTCATGCTCGAGGTGCACGACCGCATCGAACGGGAAAGACGGACGAGTACCGAGAAGCTCATCGTCAAGGTCGCCGGCGACCTCGCCAGCGAGGCGGCTCTGTTGTGCTTCGACGAATTCCAGGTCGCGGACATCGCCGACGCGATGATCCTCGAGCGGCTCTTCACGGCGCTCTTCGATGCCGGGGTGGTAGTGGGTCGCGACCTCCAACCGCGCGCCGGACGAGCTCTATGAGCACGGCCTGCAGCGCGAGCGCTTCCTGCCGTTCATCGCGGTGCTCAAAGCAAAGCTCTATGTGCTCGAACTCGATAGCGGCCGCGACTGGCGCTTGGCCCGCCTGCACGGCAAGCCCGTCTACCATTTTCCGCTCGGCCGCGCGGCCCTCGAGGCCCTGGAGCAGGCCTTCACCGAGCTGACCGACGGCGCACCCGGCGATAGCACAACCCTCATCGTCAAGGGCCGCCCGCTCGTCGTTCCGCGCGCCGCCCGCAATGTCGCGTGGTGCAGCTTTGCCGATCTTTGCGCAAAGCCGCTCGCCGCACCCGATTACCTTGCAATTGCCGAGCGCTTCGCGGCCGTCCTCATTGAAGGCATTCCGCGGCTTGCGCCACAGCAGCGCGACGCGGCCCGCCGCTTCAACATCCTGATCGACACACTTTACGAAGCGCGAACGTTGGTCATTGCGTCAGCCGAAGTGCCGCCCAAGCAAATCTATACCGCGGGCGACGGCTCCTTCGAATTCCAGCGCACCGTGTCGCGGCTCGTCGAAATGCAGTCCGAGAACTACATCGTCAACCGGCCGCGCCGCTAGGCAGACAGGGCGGGGAAACCCGGATATTGGTCGGCGTGACCGCCTCCGTGGTTCGGCATGCCTGGCCGGGTCAAGTAGCCGCGCGGCGGAATGAAGCTGTAGATTTCGCGCTTGGGCTGCTCCTGCCATCCGATATTGAACGCGCCGAGCTTTGGAAAGAACTGCAACTGGCTGTACGGAAGCTGATCGTGGATCCACCACGCCATTGCTTGCCACGGCATCCCTTGCAGCAGACGGTCGGCAAACCACGGGACGACAATGCAGGCCACTGCACCCATGCTCCCGCGGGCATCGCGGCGGTCCCAGATATGACGTCCATAATTACGCTCGTTTGACGCGCAATTATACCGATGTGCATTGCCATAGGCGTTGACCGCGCACGAGCGATAAGCCGAGCGGATCGCGAGTCTCCCGAAGGTCGCCTGCAGCGGTTCCAGCAACTCCTCGCACAGTCGTCTGCCCGCTGCGATCGCGAGTTCCGGATCCGACGGGAGGTTGGGGATGCCGCAGAGGTTCGAGATATCGCTGTAGAGGAAGTCGCGCAGGAAAAACGAGCGCGACAGCCTCGCGCGGCCGAGCTCTTCCAACCCGCGCACCGTCCTTGGGGTCCGCATCAGCGCCGCCTCCCTTGCAGCCGCCATCGATATTTTTTCCCGTACTGTGAGCAAGCTCACAACGGATCCTGCCGGCGCGCATCCATACTCATGCCGTCTTGCAATACTGGCGCAAAGCAGCGGGCTCAGCCGGAGGGGCGGCCATCGCGAAGCGCGTCCACGTGGACCCGACCATCCTCTGGATGCCGCTATATGCGATCCTGTAAGATGCGTCGCGGGCCAGCCCGTCGGCCAATTGCCACAAAATCGTTCATCGAGGCTTTCGTCCCATTCTAGCGATACGATTGTCACCCCGGCACAGTCCTGGACCATCTCAGCCATGGATACCGGCCTTCCAGGCCGTGTGAAAACTCCTCTATTCGCCCAATTTCGTCACCCCCGCGAAAGGGGGGTCCAGCGTAAGCCATTGAAATAACTGGATTCCCGTTTGCGCGGGAATGACGAAGAAAGAGTTCAAGGCGAACAAGATCGCAGTTTTCAGAAGGCCTAGTTCGCCGGCATGACGAAGCGGTCTACGCCGCCCGATCGCCGAAATGGCGGAGCAGCCAGGCCAATGTTTCGTCGGGCGCTTCTTCCGGCACGTAGTGGCCGCAAGCGACCGGGCCGCCGCTGATCTCGAGGGCATAGTCGCGCCACACCGAGAGCACGTCGCCATAGACCGTGCCGGTGTGGCTCTTCGCGCCCCATAGCACCAGTAAGGGGCAATCGACCTTGCGGCCGGCCTTTTTGTCGGCTTCGTCCATCTCGAAGTCGCAGGTTGCGCAGGCGCGATAGTCCTCGCACGAGCCGCGGATCGTCTTCCACGTAAAGCAGCGGACATATTCGGCGAAGGCTTCGGGGTCGAAGAAACCCAGCCCGATGCCGGGCTTCGACAGTTTCTTTTCCATGAACCACTGCGCCGGCACGCCGGCCATCATGCGCTCCGGCAGATCATAGGGCTGCGCCATGAACAGCCAGTGCCACGATTTCATCGCCCAGTTCTTCGAGGCGTGCGTCCAGATGTGATAATTCGGCAGGATGTCGATGACCGCCGCCCGCTTCACGCGCCCGGAGTGGTCGAGGCACATGCGGTGCACGGTGCGGGCGCCGCGGTCGTGCCCGGCGGCGAAGAATTCGCGATAGCCGAGCTTCTCCATGGCCTCGACGTGATCCTGCGCCATCGCGCGGAACGAATAGTTGATGTGATTCTCGCCGCCGTCCTCGGGTCCGACGCTGTCGCCATAGCCGCGCAAATCCGCGGCGACGACATGGAAGCGCTCCGCGAGGCGGCCGGCGATCTTGTGCCAGGAGACATGCGTCAGCGGATTGCCGTGCAACAGCAAGAGCGGCGAACCGTCGCCGCCGTGCCGCAGATGGATTCGCGCGCCGCTCGTTGTAATTTCCGTCCGGATAAAGCCTTCGAACATCCGTTGTCTCCATCCATCGGCGTCGGGCCCAACTTGTCCTTTTATCGGGACAAGCACACAAGGTAAAATTGGTGCGCATGGGGGATCGCCGCTTCGTCGTCGAGCTAGTGAAGCCGTCGCATTACGATGACGACGGCTATGTCATCCAGTGGTGGAAATCCTGGATCCCGTCGAATTCGCTCGCCTGCCTTTATGGGATTGCGACGGCGCTGGCCGAACAGCGCGCGCTCGGACCGGAGGTCGCGATTGAAATTCATGCCTATGATGAATGCCATACCGTGATCCCGGTGCGCCGGATCATCCGGCGGATCAAGGCCGCGGATGGCGGGCTCGTCTGCCTCGTCGGCGTGCAATCGAACCAATTCCCGCGCGCAATGGACCTGGCTGCGCGGTTTCGCGCGGCCGGCCTTCAGGTGGCGGCCGGCGGGTTCCATGTTTCGGGCTGCCTCGCGATGCTTCCCGAATTGCCGCCCGATCTGGAGGCTGCGCGCCGGTTAGGCGTGAGCCTGTTCGCCGGCGAGGCGGAAGGGCGGCTCGTGCAGGTTTTTACCGACGCGCTCGCAGGCCGGCTGCAGCCGATCTACAATTTCATGGCTGATCTGCCCGGACTGCAGCGGCAGGTGACGCCGTTTTTGCCGCTCGACATCGTACAGCGCTACGGCGAGACGATCGGCGCGTTCGACGCCGGCCGCGGCTGCCCGTTCCAGTGCAGCTTTTGCACGATCATCAATGTGCAGGGCCGCAAATCGCGCTGGCGCGACGCCGACGATGTCGAGCGGCTGGTGCGCGCCAACCTCGCGCAGGGCGTGTTCCGCTTCTTCATTACCGACGACAATTTCGCGCGCAACCGGAACTGGGAGGCGATCTTTGACCGCCTCATCGAGATGCGCGAACGGGAAAGGCTTGAGCTGCAGTTCATCATCCAGGTCGACACGCTCTGCCACCGCATCCCCAATTTCGTCGAGAAGGCGGCGCGCGCCGGCTGCAAGCGGGTCTTTATCGGGCTCGAAAACATCAACCCCGACAATCTCTTACAAGCCAAGAAAAAGCAGAACCGGGTGCACGAGTACCGCCGGATGTTCCTCGCCTGGCGGGCGCAGCGGGTCATCACCTATGCCGGCTATATCCTCGGGTTTCCCGGCGACACGCCGGAGCGGATCGCGCGCGATATCCGCACTGTGCAGGAAGAGCTGCCGGTCGACCTGCTCGAATTTTTTATCCTAACCCCGCTGCCCGGCTCGGCCGACCATCAACAGCTCTACAAGAACGGGGTCTGGATGGACCCCGACATGAACAAATACGACCTCGAACATGTGACGACCGGCCATCCCGCGATGTCGGGGCGCGATTGGCAGGAGATCTATCGCCAGGCCTGGGACCTCTATTACTCGGCCGAGCACATCGAGACAATCTTTCGCCGCGCCAAAGCCTCCGGCATCAAGCCGGTGCGACTCCTAAACCACATATTGCAATTTTACTTCACGTTTATTCAGGAGAATGTGCATCCGCTGCAGGGCGGCTATTTCCGCCGCAAGCTGCGCCGCGAGCGCCGTCCCGGCCTGCCGTGGGAAAACCCGCTCGTCTTCTATCCGCGGCGGATCTGGGAGGTCGTCGAAACGCACGCCAAGCTCGCCGCCTTCTACCTCTTTTTGCACCGCATCCGCCGCCGCGTCGAACGCGATCCCAGCCCCTATACCGACCGCTCGCTCGCGCCGGTCGGCGACGAGCTTTTGCCGACGGAGCGCAACGAAAAGCTGCTGACCGGTTGCGCAGCTTGATTACGCCGCACTGGAGCCTATGTCGACAGAACAGCCAAATACTAGACCACATGTCCGCCTGAGGAGGGGGCGACCCGTCTCACAGTATGCAGGTAGCGAGGGCTGCACTGGATTGGCCGATGCCGAGCCTCATGCATAGGAGCCGGGTCTTGGGGGATCGTATCACGTATGTCGGGCTTGATGTTCACAAGGACGGGATCGTCGTGGCGGTCGCGGAAGGCCGCCTGCGAGGCGCGGTGCGGGACTATGGTCTGATCGCGAACACGCCGGCGGCGCTGCGGCGGCCCGTCCCTGGTCTATGCATTGCGCCGATGGCGAGGTAGCGCCGATCCCAGACCTTCGCGCCGTCCGCCCGGAACGGGTAAGTTCGACCCCTAACAGACCTTCAGGGTCGCGGGAGCGCGGCGACTCACCCCTCCGGCAGGCCGGCCAGGCGCAGCGCCTCGTCGAACATGGCAAGGCGTTCGGGGCTGGTGAAATTGCTCGCGAGATATTCCCTGATCGTGAAACTGGGCCATAATTCCCGAAGCCGTTGCGCGCTGGCTTGGGTTTCCTCGCCCCGGCCGAGATTGGCAAGCGAGGCGGTGCGCAACACCCAGGGAATGCTAAACTGCGGGTTGGCTTGAGCCGCGCGGCTCGCCGAGAGCGCGGCTTCATCGAAGCGGCCGGCGAAAAAATGCGCGTATGCCAGGCCGACATAGGGCATGAACAGCAGCGAACCGGACGGACTGAGGCGCAGCGATTGCTCCGCCCGCTCGACCGCGGTCGCAGAATCGCCCGCCCAGGCGTGAACGATCGCGCTGAAGCTCAGGGCCAGGGCGGACGAAGGGCTGAGCGCTAGAGCGCGGTCGAAAGCGTTGAACGCATTGTCGTAATCGCGTTCAAGAATACCGATCACAAAGGCCGCCCCGGCGGGAGCGCCGTCGCATCATCGCCCCCCGTCGCGATCGCGATCCGCGCGTGCCGAAGCGCCGTGCGCTTGTCGTCTTCAAGCAGACCACCGCGTATGTAGCGGACCTCGTGGCAAAAGGCGATAGCGGCATGCGCGGCAGCATAGTTGGGCTCGATCGTGATCGCCTGTTGCAGCAGATCCAGCGCTTGGTCCGCGGTTTCCGGCATCGCGATGAAAGTATTGGGGAGGGCGCAGAGGTAAAGGTCGTAGGCGTCGAGACTGTCGGGTCTCTTGCGCTTGGCGCGCTCGACCTCAGCCTGACGCAGCGTCGGCTCGATCGCGCCGACGACGCTAATCGTCAGCTCGTCCTGTAATGCGAAGATGTCGCCGAGCGCGCGGTCATAGCGCTCGGCCCAGACATGCGCGGCGTTGGTCGCCTCGATCAGCTGGCTGGTGATGCGCACCCGGTTGCCGAGCTTGCGCACGCTGCCTTCGAGTATATAGCGCACGCCCAAATCGTGGCCGATCTGCTTCACATCGACCGCCCGGCCCTTGTAGACAAAGGTCGAGTTACGGGCGATCACGAACAGCCATTTGATCCGCGATAAACCGGTGATGATGTCCTCTACCATGCCATCGACGAAATATTCCTGTTCGGGATCGCCGCTCATATTCTGAAATGGCAAAACCGCGATCGACGGCTTGTCAGGGAGCGGCAGCGGAGCTCCGGCCGGTAGCGCCACGCGGGACGATGCGCCGAGAGCGACACGATAGGTGCGCACGGGTCTTGTGATGTTCTTGACCTGCTGCTCACCGAGATCGTCGAAGGCGAGGTCGAGGCGATCGCGCACCTGCTCGTGCGCCGCAGCACTGAGGCAAATCCCGCCCGGCTCGGCCAGCGCTTCGAGCCTGGCTGCAATGTTGACGCCGTCGCCGAAGATGTCGCCATCCTCGATGATGATGTCACCGACATT
>Ga0126371_10000218_pt1 | contig 44232 bp, 30 predicted proteins | sample PanSoiMetaPlot_4_FD_110145 | JGI IMG/M metagenome (GOLD analysis project Ga0126371, IMG submission 110145) | Tropical forest soil microbial communities from Panama - MetaG Plot_4 | ecosystem: Environmental > Terrestrial > Soil > Tropical forest > Bulk soil | place: Panama | collected 2016-02-17
AGTTTTGATGAATCCAGAGCGCCGAAGCCGCATCTTCTTCTAGGTAAACTACAGCAGAAAAATGGGTCTGACTCTAACCATCATCGGTGCTGGAGCACTCTTGCTTCTCCTCGTGCTGTGGGTAAAGCGCTATAGAAGCAGAGACGAACTGCAGGACCATAGAATCACAGCGGAGGCGCTCCACGAACTCATGAATTCCAATCGTGAGGTCCAGATCTTTGATGTACGCCAGCCGCTCGACTTGCTAGCCAATCTTGAGATCATTCCCGGAGCGAAGCGAATTCCGCCAAAGGAAGTGCTCGAGAATCCGGGACTCCTCCCGAAAGACAAGGATTCGGTCGTTTACTGCACTTGCCCGAGCGACAAAACGAGTCGCGAGATCTTGCATCATGCTCTTTCGCTAAAATTTTCTCGAATCAAATTCCTAAGCGGCGGATTGGCAGGGTGGAAGGCGAAGGGCTATCCGGTCCAGCAATACACCGAAACTTTCCATCTCGATACCGCGACGTAGCCCCACGTCGGTGTATAAGGAAATCGGAACTCCACCGGCCATCCAGGCCAACGGTAAGGAACAATGACAGCTCAGCAGGAATACAGATGCGAAGTTTGTGGCAGGACGAGCAGCAATCCTCTGCATTGGTTTGTGATTCAGTGCGGAGACACGGCGCTCACTGTGCAGCGATGGAACTCCGAGTCCGCGAACGCCGACGGCGCCCGGCATTACTGTGGAGAAGCTCACGCCCAGATATATATCAGCCGCTGGTTCGAGTCAGTCTGTACGCCGTCGAAGCCGGATTTCACCCGAGCCACATCAGCCAGGTAGCGAGTCACGTCCGCTCAACCTGGATGTGGATTTCCGGTTTACGCTGGTTTTCACTTTACCCGATCACCTAATAGCCGATCACATATTTTTCTTTTCTTGCTTCCCCTTGACGGTTGACAAGAGTCTAAGCTATCGTCCTGTCATTCATTGACAGGAAGGCTATGGGAAAACCGACAGACCTGGTTCAGGGGACGCTCGATGTTCTTATTTTGAAAACGATCGCGTTGCAGCCAATGCATGGATGGGGGATCGCGCAACGCATCCGCCAGCTTTCGAACGAAGTGTTGCAAGTGGGACAGGGCGCGCTGTATCCGGCGTTGCACCGGCTTGAGCAACAGGGATGGATCCAGGCGAAGTGGGGAGAGTCGGAGAACAATCGCCGTGCCAAGTACTACTCACTCACCCACGACGGCGCCAAGTATCTTCGCCAACAGCAAGCGCAATGGAACCGTCTTTCGGGCGCCATTGATTTGGTGCTGGAGGCGACTTAAGGCAACCACCGGCGGTAAGGGGTGAGTGTTGGTGGGTGGCGTTACTCAATAAGACTGTCATCCTGAGTCCGCCGCAGCGGACAAAGGATCTCCCGCGATCATCGGGACTTGCATGCAGTGTCGCGGCTTTTTGGCCAATTTCCTGCTGAAAAAAGCCGGGATACAGCAATCAAGTCCGATTCATTCCGGGACGTCCTTCGACTCAGGATGAAACAGCTCTAAGAAGTAATGGCTGAGAAACACAAATGCGCTGGTACTACAAATTACCGCTCCGTTTGCGCTCACTCTTTCGTAGGGAACAGGCGGAACACGAGCTCGACGAGGAGATTCAGTTTCACCTTCAATCTCTGATCGATCGGTACGTCGCCCAGGGCATGAAGCCTGAAGCAGCGCGTTATGCCGCGCTCGGCGATCTGGGCCACGTCGAAGGCGTGAAGGAGCAATGCCGCGAGATGCGCAATGTGAACTTCATCGAGAATCTCCTGCACGACCTGCGCTTTGGTGCTCGCACGTTTGCGAAGAACGGAGCATTTACAGCGATCGCTGTGCTGACACTCGCAGTTGGCATCGGTTTCAATACGTTCTCGTTCAGCGCGGTGAGCGCACTTTTGTTCGGCGGATTGCCGGTCAAGGATCCTGATCGCCTGACGCTCGGCGAAGCATTGCGCGAGGGTTTCGATGCGGGAGGCACTTCGTTGCTCGAGTACACGGCGCTGCGCAACGAACACAAAGCCTTTACAAGCACCGCGCTTTCAATTGATCGTTCGTTCCTTCTGCGCGGGAATACGGAGGCCGAGGAAGTTCACGCGGCAGCGATTTCTCCCGGGTTCTTTGAGACTCTCGGCACAGTGCCAATTCTCGGTCGGGGCCCGTCGGCGGAAGAAAGCAGAGCCGGCGGACCAGCAGTCGTGCTCCTCAACTATGGCTTCTGGCAGCGGCACTTTGGCGGCGATGCGAATGTCATTGGCGAGTCGCTCGATCTCGACGACCGCAGCTACACAGTCATTGGTGTCATGCCTCGCGGCTTTGATTATCCAACTCTTACGCAAGCGTGGGTTCCCCTCGATCTCGATCCAGAAACCGCGACGATGCCGCAGCGCATCACTCATGCGTACATCTTCGTAGCCCGATTGCGAGGCGGCGTCTCGCGCTTTCAGGCTGCGGAATCCGTCAGGGAAGTAGCGCGCCAACTGGAACGGCAGTTTCCCCAAACGGAACGCGGATGGAGCTACGGCCTGCTGACCATGCGCCAATGGTCGATCGGCGACGACGATGGACGGGCGACCAGGGCCATCGTGGTGCTCGTGCTCGCGATCGGCTTGTTGCTCCTGATCTGCTGCGTGAACGTCGCGAATCTGCTGCTGGTTCGCGGCGTGGTTCGAGAGGGTGAGCTGGCAGTCCGCGCAGCGCTGGGCGCTTCGAGCCGGCGCATCGCGCAACAGTTGCTGACTGAGGGCGCGATGCTTTCGCTTTGCGGCGGCATCGCTGGTCTTGCGCTGACATGGGGCATGCGCCCTGTCTTCCGCATGCTCAACCCGGTTCAGCCTCATTCCTTCGGTCAGGTCGTCACCGATTTCCGGATTGACTCCCGCGTACTGGCTTTCTGCTTCGGCATTTCCGTAGCGAGCGGTCTCATCTTCAGCCTGCTGCCGACACTGAAGCTCGTCAAGCTGCGCCATATCTCTGCAATGCTGCGGCAGCGCGAGCATCGCGCCGGCGGCGCAGCCACACGACGTGGCTGGCTGGGCACGCTGGTTGTGGCAGAGATTGCCATCGCCGTGTCACTCTCCTTCGGCGGCGCTCTTCTGACCAAAAGCTTCTATCGGCTGTCCGGGCTTGATCTGGGCTTCCGGCCGGAACACCTGCTGACGATGCAGTTGCCGCTTTCGATCACCGAATACCCGCAGCAGAATCAGAAATTAGCTTTCCTCGATCGGGTTCTCGATCGCGTGCGTGCACTGCCCGGAGTCGGAGCTGCTGGTGTAACCACGTTCCTGCCGATGCAGGACTTCTCATCCGACACTGTGTTCACGGTGGAAGGCCGTCCACGGCGTAATCCATCGGACGTGCCAATTGCTGCGCTGCGCCACGTAAGCGCCGGATACGCAGAAACTCTCGGGCTGACATTGGTAAAGGGGCGCATGATCACTACGCAAGATCGCCCTGACACGCTACCTATTGCCCTGATCAGCGAAGAAATGGCGCGGCAGGCCTTCGGCAATGAGGACCCAATTGGGAAACGCGTGCGCCGCGGACGCCCGCAGGACTCAACCTATCCCTGGTTGGCCGTAGTTGGTGTCGTAAAGGATGCAAAAGAAGATCGGCTGAACTTTCGCATTGCCCGGCCGGTGTTGTACATCCCGAACACGCAACGAACGAACCCGCCTTCCGGAGCCTTAATGGGACTGGTCGTGCGCACAGCCTCCGATCCCTCGCTTACAGCTAACTCGGTGCGAACTTCGATTCAAGAGATCAATCCTTATCAGCCGGTCATCGAGGTCAGCAGCATGGAGACCATGCTAAATTCAGTGCTTTCCGCCGACCGTTTCAGCGCGCGAGTCATGGCCATGCTGGCTGCAGTTGGCTTGTTTCTGGCTGCGATAGGGCTCTACGGCGTAATCGCGTACTCCGTGACGCAGCGCACAGGAGAGATCGGCCTGCGCATGGCCCTTGGCGCACAGCCCAGCAGTGTGATTGCATTGATCGCCCGCGAAAGTGGGACGCTAGTTGCACTCGGTCTCGCGCTCTCGCTGCCCGTGATGTTCGTCGTAGCCAGACTCCTTAAAGGCGTGCTCTTTTCTGTGAGCCCAGGCGATCCCACGATTTTGCTAAGTATCGTTTTGGGACTGGCCCTGGTTACGCTTGTAGCCAGCTACGCGCCAACGATGCGAGCCGTCAGGCTTGATCCTTTGAGGGCTTTGAGGTGTGAGTAAGGAAATGGATGTTTACGCGGTAGCAGCGCTAGGTTTGCATGCGCTGCTTAATAAGAATGTCATCCTGAGTCCGCCGCGGCGGACGAAGGATAACAATCGTAAGAAGTAACAGCTGAGAACACAATGCGCTGGTACTACAAATTCCCGCTCCGTCTGCGCTCGCTCTTTCGCAAGCAGAAAGCTGATCGCGAACTCCACGAGGAAATTCAGTTTCATCTTCAATCTCTGATCGATCAAAACGTCGCGCAGGGAATGAAGCCTGAAGCTGCGCGGTATGCCGCGCTCCGCGAACTCGGCCACCTTGAGCCGGTCAAAGAAGAATGCCGGGAGGTACGCAAGGTGAACTTCATCGAAAACGTTCTGCAGGATGTCCACTTTGGCCTGCGCATGCTTCGCCGGAACCCTGGCTTCTCGGCGCTGGCGATTCTTTGTCTCGTATTGGGAATCGGTTCCAATGCGGCGGTGTTCAGTTGGGTTGAAGGCATCCTGCTCCATCCCTATCCGGCAGTCGCTCATCAAGAGCGCCTGCTCATGCTGGCTGCAACCAGGCGGGGCGAAGCCGGCTACAACGGGTTCTCCTGGCCCGACTTCCTCGATCTTCAGCGGAGCTGCACGCTCTGCGATGCCGTGATTGCGGAAAAGATCGTAGGCGTCACCCTCAGCATTGGTGACCGCGCCGAGAGCGGAGCAGGAAGCCTCGTCTCGTCAAACTACTTTGACGCCATGGGCGTACGTCCGATTCTGGGACGCGGCTTCGAGGCGGACGAGGACTTCGGACGCAACGGGCATCCAGTGACCGTAATCAGCTATCAGCTATGGCAAAACCGGTTCAAGGGCGATCCCGGCATCGTAGGCAAGACGCAGGTGCTGAACGGGATCCCGCACACCATCGTCGGCGTTGCTCCGAAAGGGTTCTACGGGACCTTCATCGGATACTCGTGGAAACTCTGGGTGCCGATCTCCATGCAGGAGAGGTTCGAGCCGGGCGGCTACAAGATGGAAAACCGCGGCGAGCGCTGGATCGAGGGATTCGTGCGCATGAAGCCTGGGGTGACCGTCGAACAGGTCCAGGCCGAAGCTTCCGCCGTGGCTGAGCGGCTGGAAAACAGCTATCCCGCGACTAACCGCGGACTCGGCATCAAGGTGCTGCCATTATGGAAGGCTCCTTTCAATGGCGCGTCTTTCATGCTTCCTACATTGGGCATTGCGCTGGGTATCGGAGTGTTCGTGCTTCTGATTGTCTGCGCGAATGTCAGCAACCTGCTGCTGGTCAGGTTTTTCGCGCGACGCCACGAGATTTCCGCCCGGCTCGCGCTTGGCGCCGCGCGTGGCCGCGTGTTGCAGCAGCTTTTCACAGAAGGCCTGATCCTCTCCGTCATCGGTGCGGCGGGCGGGATTTTGCTGGCGTACTGGTGTCGTAACCTTCTCGTCGTCCTGATACCGCCACGCAGCGGTCCTATCTTTTTGCCCGGCCAGATGGACTGGCGAGTGCTCGTGCTGAGCGCGGGCGTGTGCCTCATCTCCACCGTGTTGTTCGCGCTGGTGCCGGTGCTCGAGAGCAGCAAGGTCGATCTCGCCTCGGCGCTTAAATCCGAATCGGGAAGCGTGATTGGAGCGCGAGGAAGAGCGCGCGTTCGTGCCGGCCTGGTCGTAGTCCAGGTATCGCTCAGCTTTGTGCTGCTGGTCGGCGCCTGTCTCGTGGTTCTGAGCCTTGAGAAGATTCGTACTGGAAGCCCCGGATTTTCCAGCGACGGCGTGCTAAGCACAGCCGTTAACCTGATGGCTGCCGGATACGACACGCCGCGCGCGAAGAACTTTCAGGACGCCCTCATAGACCGCGTACAGGCGATTCCCGGAATCGAATCGGCTGCCTACGGCCGCGTCGCGCCTCTCGGTTATCGCGATTACACAGAGGCTCCAATCGCCGTCGAAGGATATCAGTCCGCGGCCAACGAGCAGCCAATGCTGTCGTACAACGAAGTTGGCCCATCGTACTTTGCCACTATGGGAATTCCCCTCATCTCCGGGCGCGAATTCACGCGCGCCGACAACGAAACTTCTCCTCCGGTCGCAATCGTGAACGAAGCGATGGTCACGCAGTACTGGCACGGCGAGAACCCGGTCGGCAAACGATTCCAGGTGAATGGGCGATGGATGCAGGTAGTAGGCGTAGCCAAAGTCTCGAAGTATCGCAGCATCATGGAGGCACCCAAGGCGTTTTTCTATGTGCCCCTGCGCCAGAACTTCGCGCCCACAACGGGCCTGGTTCTGCGAACCCAGCAACCCGCAGACGCAATCACCAGGGCCCTGGCCCGCGAGGTCCACGCCCTCGATCCCGACCTCGCTCCCTACGCCGTGATCACCATGCACGAACAAATCGAACGCTCGACCTCAGGCCAGCACGCCGCAGTAATGCTGCTTAGCATCTTCGGCATCCTGGCCGTGGTACTCGCCACGATTGGACTCTACGGCGTGCTCTCCTACGCAGTCTCGCAAAGCACGCGCGAGCTGGGACTACGTATGGCCCTGGGCGCCCGCGGCTCCGATCTGCTGCGCATCGTGATCTCGCAAGGCCTGTCGCTGACTGCTACCGGCATAATCGTTGGTGCCACGATCGCGTTGGCAGGAACACGCCTGCTCGGTTACCTCTTATATAAGGTAAGCCCCCGCGATCCACTGGCCTTCGGATCTGCCTTCGCAGTCATGATCGTTGCCGCACTGGCAGCCTGCTTCGTGCCGGCCTTGCGAGCGACAAGGACCGATCCCGTGCGAGCTTTGCGGCAGTAGATGGCTGGGACTATATCGTGAATCCAGCCGCCCTCGGCCGGGTGTTGACATTGCTTTGACTTTGCAGGTTGCTAAGCGTGCAGGCGGCTTAATAGACTATTTGGCCCTTCCTCTCAATTCCCGAAATGACCCTCAACTTCCGCGCCGAAGGCGCGGTATCCTCGTAGCCGATGTAGGCCAGCAATGCGTGCAACGTGAAAAACAATATCTTGAGCCCGCAGGGCGGCATTGTCCGATTCCGAACAGAACGTCCCACCAGCGCACGTCCCTGAAATCAGGCGTCTTTTGCCTGCGCGCGATTACCCTGTCAAATCAGTAGCTTCTTGACGCACCTTTAAGGCGCATGAAGTGCCCCCAAATCCTTTACCGTAAATCGTAGGAGAAGGCTGCAATGCATCGACTTATGCAGGATCTTCGCTTTGGATTCCGCACCATGCTGAAGTCGCGCGGTTTCGCGTTGGTGGCGATTGCCACGCTGGCGCTTGGGATTGGCGCCAATACCGCGATGTTCACAGTCGTGTACAACGTGATGTTGCGCCCACTGCCGTTTCCGCAGCCAGAGAGTCTGGTAGCGATCCAAGCCTTGCGGACCAGAGGCGGGCCGCCAACGCCTTCTTCTTTCTCCTATCCTGATTTTCGGGATGTGCGCGAACGCAACCGCTCGTTCACCGACGTCGCCGCACACAACAATAATGACTACACACTCACGGGCGTAGGTGACCCGGTGCACGTGTCTGCCGAAGTCGTCTCCGCCGGCTTCTTTAAGATTCTCGGTGTGCAACCCACATTAGGCCGCGGCTTTGCGTTCGATGAAGACCAGCCCGGGCATCACGTGATCGTCCTGAGCCAGCAGTTTTGGGCGCGGCAATTCAACTCGGACCGCAGCGTGCTGGGCCGCGCCGTAGCACTCAGCGGCCGCAGTTACACAGTCATCGGCGTCATGCCAGAGGGCTTTCAGTTTCCGGTACGCTCACACCCAATCGACATGTGGACGACCTTCTCCAAGCTTTCAGAACCGGAGGAGCCTGGCGAGTCCGTGATAACTGAACAGCGCGGTGCGCACTTCCTGGAGGTGATTGGAAGGCTGAAGCCGGGCGTCAGCAACGCCCAGGCCACAGCTGATGTGAGCGCGATCGCGCAGGCACTGGCGGCGCAATATCCCGATTGGAACAAATACCAGAAACAAATGCGATCACGGCCGATGCTCGAGTACATGGTTGGCGAGAATGCCCGTCCACTGAGGTTGTTACTGATCGCAGTGGGATTAGTGCTACTGATTGCATGTGCCAACGTCGCCAACCTGTTGCTGGCGCGGAGTACAGCCCGGGCAAAAGAGATTGCTATCCGTTCGGCGCTGGGTGCGAGCATGCGTCGGCTAGTGTTTCAGCTTCTCACAGAGTCGGCGGCGCTCGCACTGACTGGCGCTGCGGTGGGCACCCTCCTGGCAAGATGGGCGCTCGCAGCGATGGTTAAGTTCTATCCAAGCAATTTGCCTCGACTGCAGGATGTCTCGATCGATGTGCGTGTGCTGGTTTTCGCCGCCGGTCTTGCCCTCGTGAGTGCGCTCCTGTTTGGACTCGTGCCGGCGCTTCGCGTTGCACGTCCCAATCTGGCTGAAGCGATGCAGACCGGACGAACCTCGAGCAGCTTGCAGCACAACCGATTTCGATCTCTCTTAGTTGTTTCTCAAACGGCGCTTGGTTTGATGTTGCTGATTGGGGCTGGACTACTCATTCGCAGCCTCTACCGTCTCGCGCACGTGGATCTCGGATTCAACCCCGATCATGTGCTAACCGCAAGCTTTGATCTGTCGCAGACGCGCTACAACCCCGACCAGCAAGACAGGTTTTACCAGGAACTGCTGCAGCGTCTGCGCAGGGTTCCCGGCGTTACCGCCGCCAGCGGTGCGTTGCCTCTGCCGCTCAGCAGCGACGACTGGACCATTTCGTTCGATTTAGTAGACCATCCGTTGCCCGAGTCGGAACAACACTCAGCGGGGTTCTATATTGCGGCGCCTGGATTGTTCGAAGCAATGCAGATTCCGCTGCTGCGTGGCCGGTTTTTTGACGAGCACGATCAACGCCATGCTGCGCAAACGATGATTATCAATCAGGCATTCACGCAGAAGTTCTTCCCGAATCAGGACCCGGTCGGGCGTCACATCAAAATTGGAGCCGGTGACGGAAACAGCCGTCCAAAGGATCGCGAAGTAGTGGGCGTGGTGGGTAATGTGCGCAATGCGGTGATTACTGAAAGCCCGCGCCCTGCGTATTACGTTCCACTTTCGCAAATGATCTGGTCTCCTCCGAGCCTGGTCATTCGTACTAGTGGGGATCCTGTCGGCGTCGTCGAGGATGTCCGTAAAACGCTAGACGGTATGGACCCGGAGGCTCCGCTGTTTGATGTGCGTAGCATGGAAGACCTGCTGGCTCTCGATATCGGCGAGGCAAAATTTCAGACTCTTCTGCTGGGCATTTTTGCCGGAATCGCACTGCTGTTAACCGCAGTCGGTTTGTACGGTGTGATGGCCTACTCAGTTGCGCAACGCACGCGAGAAATCGGAATTCGCATCGCCCTGGGCGCGTCCCGCGGCGACGTGCTGGGCATGGTGCTTCGTCGCGGCGCAACACTCACCGCAGCGGGGCTGACTGCCGGTATCCTTGGAGCGCTTTGCCTGACCGGCTTCATGGAGAAGATGCTGTTTGATACCAAACCGTTCGACACGCTGACGATTGTCGCGGTAAGCGCGCTGTTAGCATCGATTGCGCTTCTGGCGTCGTATCTGCCAGCGCGCCGCGCAACGAAAGTCGATCCGCTGGTGACACTGCGCTATGAATAGACTGGTCGCTTGTACGATTTCCGTTTCGGCTTTTGCCGTGCACCCTTCATGCGTCTATTGCTCGAATCAAGCTTGGCCGGAGTAGTATGAAGGCATCTGGATCTGAGTCACTTCCACGATTAGCGCCACCAGAGTCAGGAGCAACTCGACAGAGAAAACCAAAACCTGGACTTTAGGAGGAGCTACGTATGCTTCGAAGAATGTCACTGGTGTGTGGATTGTGCATCCTTGCTTCGCTCTCGGCGCTGGCACAAGATGAAGCAGAACTATTTGGCGGATTTTCGTATATGCGGTTTCGCGGCGCCAACCTCGCCGGATGGGAGGCCTCGGGTCAATACAAATATGCGGATTGGCTGGGCGCCGTGGCGGATTTTGACGGGCACTACGGATCGATCGGCGGGGTCAGCACATCGACGTACACGTTCCTGTTTGGACCGCAGGTCTCAATGCCGTCCAACGTGTCGCCCTTTGGTCACCTGCTGCTTGGCGGAGCACATAACAGCACAGCTGGTTTCGGGAGCTCGTCGTTCTCGATGGCCCTCGGAGGGGGCATCGATACAGATCTCGGCGAAAGGATGCGCTGGCGCCTGGTTCAGGTAGATTACTTGTTGACGCAGTTCGGAGGCGGCTCGCAGAACAATTTCAGATTCTCCACCGGGGTTGTGTTCCGGTTCTAATCTGGGACGCGCGGGCCGCTGTCCGCCTCGCTCCAGATCTGTACAGCGGCCGGGGAATCAGATCAAAAGCGGAATCAGCGAGGGTCCTCCTCGTCCCTGGCTATCGCTTAGTCCACAAAACGGAGAGTTCGGCGCCGGCCGTGCGCCATTCTGCCGGATCAACTCGAGAACGGAAGTGTCTGTTTGTGAATGCGCAAACCATTTCAGGTGGTGGTGCTGGTGTTGTCGAATTGTTACGTATTTGCGAGGGTTTCGTTTCTTCTGGTTTGGCCAGGGAAATGCAACTGTCTTAGTCGTGCAATTGTTCGCGCTTCCAGCCCGATTAGGGAATTGTGGCAATCGCATGTTGCTACCCCATGTTGCACTTGTTCAAGTGCAACGGAGGTTCAATGAAACTACGGCTAAGTCGCTCGTTATGCGTCCTGGCTGTCTGTTTGGGCTGTTTGGTATCGGGACCTTTGGTGTTCGGTGATTCGTACACGTATTCCACAACGGTACATTCAATTCCGCAGGCACCTCTCAAGCTTCCTTCGCAGGCTCGGCCACAACCTTAACCTTCAACAATCTTGGTTCCACAACGGTACCGGGTGGAGACATAAGTCTGGGAACGCTGTCGCTGTTCGTAGAACCCAATTCGTCAGCGGCGACGAACTACTCAGATTTTTTCAGCCTCAACGTGACCTTCACTGATCCGTCGGCGAGTGGCTCTCCGTTTAACGCACTTCTCTCCGGCAACGTCTTTTTTGACGCAGGTGGAGCCACAATGACATTCCATCCCGTGACTAACACGTTCACGTACGCGGGAGGCAGCTTTACGCTGACCCTGGATCAGAATCCGATTCAGGTCAGCACGTCGAATCCGAGCGCGGATATTCGCGCCACCATCAATCAGTCCTCAGTTCCAGAGCCTAGTTCGGCTCTGTTGTTGGGTGTCGGATTGATTGGTGTGGGAAGAATCATTCGGCGACGTTCTTACTGAGGTCCTTACTAACGTGCGGAGACCCAGGACTCTTCGCGGACAAGAAGAGAAGCCAGGTGGGTGGAACCCCTGGCTCCTTTTTTCCGAGCGCAGGCTGCGTGGGCCTTCTAGTCTCGGCGAGTGGTATCGCCCATTTCTCAAGAAGTGGAGCTTCCCCAACGCGGACTCTTCGCAGCATGCTTGACCATTCGGGAAAGGAATGTGAAGAGCGTCTTGCCGCAGGTACCAAAGCAGAATCTCATCCTCGCGCTGGGGATTCGAAGAAAGCGAAACAGACGATCGCGGTGTAGGACTACCTTACTCGCGGTTCTGGCCTTAATTTTGTATTCAGTCGCGACTCGGACACAAGCGGGCTCAAACCGACCGAAGCCCGATGTCCGTGCTACAGAGCGAGATGGTCAGCACGACTTTGATTTTGAAATCGGTACGTGGAAAACGCACCTCAAGCGCTTGGCGCATCCGCTAACTGGTTCCAGCGAGTGGATCGAGTGTGAGGGCACCTCTCTAGTCCGCAGGGTATGGAATGGCCGAGCCAACCTTGTGGAACTCGAGGCCGATTGTCCGGGCGGTCACTTCCAAGGTCTGAATTTGCGGCTCTACAATCCCCAATCCCATCAATGGAGCCTGAACTTTTCCAACAGCAGCGATGGCACGATGAGCCAGCCCACGATCGGCGAGTTCAGGAATGGGCGCGGTGAATTCTACGACCAGGAGACGTTCAAAGGCAGAGCCATCCTCGTTCGATTCGTCATATCCGACATCACTCAGAATTCGTGCCGTTTTGAACAGTCATTCTCCGATGATGGCGGCAAGACCTGGGAAGTGAACTGGATCGCAACGGACACGCTGGTATCAAGCGGGTCCGAGACTGCACATCAGCACTGGACCAGTGTCGCTGCAGGCAAGAATCCCCCTGCATAGCACGAGACGGAGTCACGGCTGACGACGAGCAAAGGAAGCGGGCGGGTGGATTACCCGTTCGATTACTTGCAATCGTTGTGCAGCGGACTTGGCGCCGGCGGTCCTTCGATGCAGGGGATGGCGCTCAAGTATTCATAGATTGCCCGCAGGTCATGGTCTGACATGCTCTGGTAATAAGGCCAAGGCATGATCTGTAATAGATCGCCGTCGATCCCAGTGAAGTCGGGAATGCAGTTTGTGGTTATGGTCGCTGTGCAGTTTGGATGCAGGTGGTCAATGTCTTTCCCGGTCCGAATAATCTGCGTGAACTCCTCGAAGGTGTGGCCGCCTTCGGGAAGCCCGGTTTTATCCGGCGTCAGGTTGCGCGTGATGATGTCTGGACTAGGCGGCGGGCCGACTGGTCCGAAGTCTTGTCCTCCGGCCAGGTAGACTGACGGATCGAACTTTTTTAGTTGACCGTTGTACGGGTTATGACCGTCCAAGTACTCGAAGTTTGGCGGGCTTCCGCCATTGTGACAAGCATTGCAGTCGTTCACGCCGTTAACGAGGTAGCTCCCTAAGCCTACTAGTTCGCGATTCTTTCCTTTCAGGTTCAACGGCACCGGTGCTATCGCAAAGCCGATCTGGATTTTGGATTCCAGCCGCTCGCGCTCGTCGTCGTCGGCTTGCACGCGCAGAAAGCTGGCGGAGATCAACACCAATGCAGAAGCGAGAAGGGAAACGACAGCCCACTTACTTGTTGACCGCATAATTATTGGTTCCTTTCGTTCTCGTTGAACTCGTAAAGCGGATCCAGAACCGGTGAATCTTCACGTTCGCTTTGGGGGAAGGGAGAATGACTTCGAACCGCACCGCGAGTTTGCCGCAGCAATACAGTCATCAAGGTTCGGATCTTGTGTGCCGCACACTAGACGCTCTATCTCCTCTAGCGAGAACTGCGTTCAATAACTGCAAGCCATGGCAGGAAAAATTTCGTTCAGAACGGATGCCGCCGCGAAAGTCGAGGCACCTGTAGTAACATCCCCACACTCCCCACATGCAAGCCCGTGCCCGACGCGTCTGTCCACGAGATTACTGATTTGCTTCAAGCCTGGAACAGCGGAGATGACCAGGCGCTCGAGAAGTTGACCCCGTTGGTGTATGCGGAGCTGTACCGCGCTGCCAAGCGCTGCATGGCCAAAGAGCGGCCTGACCATACGCTGCAGACCACGGCTCTGATCAATGAGCTCTACGTGCGAGTGGTTGACTTGAAGCGCGTGAACTGGCAAAACCGCGCTCATTTCTTCGCTATTTGCGCACGGTTGATGCGGCGAATCCTGACTGACTTCTTTCGCGCTGGGCGGTATCTAAAGCGCGGCGGAGGAGCAACGATCGTTTCCCTGGACACTTCGGCCGTGGTCGGCCGGCAAGCGCGCAAGGATTTGCTCGCGATCGACGAGGCTTTGAGTCGGCTGGCAACCGTAGATCCAAGAAAGAGTCAGGTAGTAGAACTCAGGTTCTTTGGAGGCATGAGCGTCAAGGAAACGGCGGAGGTGCTGAAAGTCTCTCCGGAAACCGTGATGCGAGACTGGAAGCTGGCCAAGGCCTGGCTGCTCGGGGAATTGAAGGCATAGCCGCGGAGTGCTGGGTGGAAGTCCCCAACTCTAAGTCGGGGGAAGCGACGCCCTCAGCGTCGCGGGAACTAGCACATTTCTTTACGCACGTGCGCTTAGCGCCCGGTTTCGTCTTGTGCGGGATCAGCGCTAAAGCGTGATCCCCTGTCAAAAAGCGGTGCTCCCCCGACTGAAAAGTCGGGGGCTTCCACCGGAAAGGCGGGTCCACCCACCGAAACTGCTTCTTATCGAGCTAATTGCCGCCTTGACCTCCCTTACCTAGGAGAAAACCGTGAAACACTCCATCAGCGCTGCGATACCGACCGACAATATCTCCCTCCGGATTGATCGCTGTGTTTCCGGTAAAGATAGCCCCAGGAACGTCAATGGTGGTCAGCTGCCCGTCGCTTAGCAGATAGCCATGGGATCCGTGGAGACTGTAACGTCCAACAACGTCGCCGCGCGGATTGTTCCCCAATGCGTTGGTGAAGGTAGAGCCCGGAGCAGCGATGGTCGTGAAAGAGCTATCGATCATCACAAAGCCATAGCTCTTGCCTCTGAAGTATGAGCCTACGATGTCGCCTTGGGGACTGATGCCGCTCGCGTAGGTCAAGGTAGCGCTGGGGACATCGATCAGAGTGAAATTGCCTCCGCTCAGTAGATAGCCGCGAGTTTTTCCCTGAACGCAGCATGGAATAGCGTCGGTTAAGTTGTAGTCTCCCACCACGTCGCCGTTAGCGCCGATCCCCAGGATTTCACTGCTTTTCGCGCCGGGGAAGTCGATGGTAGTAAAGTCCCCGTCCGCTAGCACAAAGCCATGAGATACGCCATTCGCGTCCAGGTACGCACCTGCGACGTCGCCTCGGGCGTTGATTGAGTTGGCGAAGGTCGAGGTCGAGCCAGGTACATCGATGGGAGTGAAATCGCCTCCGCTAAGTAGAAAGCCATGGGTCGCACTTGCGGTCGTGTAGGTCCCCACGATGTCTCCCTTTGGGTTGATTCCCCATGCCTGCGTGCCGTTCGCGCCGGGGTAATCAATGGCCGTGAAGTTAGCCCCCGCTCCGAGGGCGCTTGATATAGCGCTTAACAAAAAGCTAAGCGCGATTAGGTAGAATCTCGGTTGTCGTAACATATAATCCCCTCCGCTCTGGATAGCGAGAATTCCCCCCGAAAACTGCAAGGCGAGTCAGGATTTATTGAGCTCGACACTCCCGTGCGACAAGGAGATTGAATATTGGGCTGGGGTGAGCTGCTGAGATAAGGCACGATGCGACCTGAACGCTGGGAGCAAATCGAGCAGATCTTTCATGCTGCACTGAAGGTAGAAGAAAGCCGCCGAGCCTCCTTTCTGAAGGAGATCTGCGGCGGAGACGAGGAGCTTCGTCTCAAAGTCGAGTCCCTGCTGACTCAACACAAGGATGCCGGAAGCTTTCTGGAGTCTCCAGCTTTGGCGGTCGCGGCTCGTGCACTGGCTCCGATCGCAGCTCGGGGGGAACCAGCAGCCGCCGTGGCTACCCTGGTCGGCAAGACACTCTCTCACTACCGCATCATCGAAAAACTCGGCGGTGGTGGTATGGGCGTGGTCTACAAGGCCGAAGACACGCGCCTGCGCCGCTTCGTTGCCTTGAAGTTCCTGCCTGACGAAGTAGCGAAGGATCCTCAGGCTCTGGCCCGTTTCCGGCGCGAGGCGCAGGCCGCGTCGGCGCTCAATCACCCAAACATTTGCACAGTTCACGAGATCAACGAGGAAACCGACCAGGCCTTCATCGTGATGGAGTACCTGGATGGGATGACGCTGAAGCACCGCATCGACGCCCGGCCCTTGCCGATAGATCAGGTGATCGACTTGGGGATTGAGATCGCCGATGCCCTGGATGCGGCGCATTCCCAGGGAATTATCCATCGCGACATCAAGCCCGCGAATCTCTTCGTTACAAAACGCGGGCACGCTAAGATCCTTGATTTCGGTCTCGCTAAGCTAACCGCGGGCGATGGAGCGCCGCGACATTTGGAAGTGTCCACGGCCAGCGAACCGGAGGAGCTAACCCGATTTGGGACCGCGGTGGGCACGCTGATGTTCATGTCGCCGGAGCAGGTACGCGGCGAAGAGCTTGATTCGCGCACGGATCTCTTTTCCTTTGGCGTGGTGCTCTACGAAATGGCAACCGGCGTCCTGCCGTTCCGCGGCGAAACTTCGGGCGTGATCTCGGAAGCGATTCTAAACAGCACTCCAGTCGCCCCGGTACGAATCAATCCGGACATTCCGCCCAAGCTCGAAGAGGTAATCCATCGAGCGGTGGAGAAAGACCGCGAGCTGCGGTACCAGCACGCTGCCGACATTAGAGCAGAGCTGCGCAGGCTGAAGCGTGATTCCGATTCGGGAAGGTCAGTCACTAGTACCACCGGCGAAGCCGCAAAGTCTGCTCGGATGTCAGCGGCGCTCCGATGGATCGCTTCCGGCATAACAGCAACACTCATCGCTGTGGCGATCGGCGCCTGGCTGCTCTCTGCCCACAAAGTCCATGCGTTGACTGAGAAAGACACGGTCGTCCTCGCAGACTTCGCCAACACAACGGGAGATCCAGTTTTCGATGGAACGCTTCGCCAAGGATTAACGGTGCAGCTTGAGCAGTCGCCATTCCTGAGCCTTATTTCAGAGCAGCGTGTCCAGCAGGTGCTTCAGCAGATGACCAAGCCGGCGGATACGCGCCTCACACCTCAGGTTGCACGCGAAGTCTGCGAGCGAACCGCGAGCGCTGCGGTGCTTGAGGGCTCGATTGCCAGCCTCGGCAGCGAGTATGTGCTGGGGCTGCGGGCAAAAGCCTGCCGCTCTGGCGACGTCCTCGCGGAGGTGCAAGCTCAGGCGCCGAAAAAGGAAGATGTGTTGAACGTATTGAGCCAAACAGCCACCAGGTTCAGAACCAGCCTAGGTGAATCGCTCAGCACGGTTGAGCAGCACAATACTCCGCTATGGAAAGCGACCACTTCCTCACTCGAAGCGCTGAAGGCTTATAGCACAGGGATGGACGTTTCCTTCTCGAGCGGATTTGTTGATGCGTTGCCTTTTCTCGAGCGCGCAGTCGCAATCGATCCAAAGTTTGCAATGGCATATGCATCCATGGGACTCATGCAGAGTGGTCTTGGAGAGTCGGTTCTCGCGGTTAAGAACACGAGCACGGCATATGAGCTGCGAGATCGTGCTACAGATCGAGAGAGATTTTTCATCACTACCCTCTACGATCGTCACGTAACCGGAAACCTGGAAAGGGAATTGCAAACTTTGCGGCTCTGGCAACAAACATATCCTCGCGATCGCGATGCCCACGGATTAGCGTCTGGATACGCTTTGCAAGGCACCGGTCGATATGAAGAATCGATCGAAGAAGCAAATATCTCACTCGGCATCGATCCAGATTTCACTTTTGGATACACGAATGTTGCCTTCGCTTATTTCTATCTCAACCGCTTTGCCGAGGCCGAAACCGCCCGCCAGAGATCCCTTGAGCACAAACGCGAGCCGTTCGAGCTCTTTCTGCTTCGGTACTATCTCGCGTTCGTGAATGGCGACACAGCTGGAATGGATCGTGCGGCGGACCAAGCCAAAGGAAAACCCGGCGCAGAAGACTGGATGCTCCATTCGCGGTCTCTCGTTCTTTCCCGTTCTGGCCAGCTGCAGCTGGCTGGCAATGTGTCACGCCGTGCCGTGGAAGTGGCTCTGCAGGAAGGCCAAAGGGAACGTGCTGCTACATACAAAGCCGGGGAAGCTGTGTGCGATGCCTGGTTCGGGAATGCGTCCGCGGCAAAACGCAACGCTATGGCGGCTTTGGAGCTTTCCCGCGGGCGCGATGTGGAGTACGCTACTGCTTTTGCGCTCGCCCGGGCGGGTGACTTGTCTCATGCGCAGTCGCTCGCAGCCGATCTTCAGAAGCGCTTCCCGGAGGATACTTCAGTCCAGGCGAGTTACCTGCCGGTACTTCACGCGCTCTTTGCGCTGAACAGCCATGAGCCACAGAAGGCGATCGAGCTGCTGCAGGCTAACGTTCCTTATGAGTTGGCAATACCTCCGATTGCTTTCAACACATTCTTCGGCGGTCTGTATCCGGTTTATCTCCGTGGCGAAGCTTATTTGGCCGCCCACAAGAGCCAAGAGGCCAAGACAGAATTCGAGAAAATTCTCAATCATCGTGGCATTGTTTTCGCCGATCCCGTAGGCGCATTGGCGCGCCTTCAACTGGCTCGTGCCTACGCACTATCGGGAGACAAGACTAAGGCGAAGACTGCTTATCAGGAGCTCCTGACACTTTGGAAAGATGCCGATCCCGGCATTCCTATTCTGAAACAAGCCCAGGCGGAGTACGCGAAGCTGTAGTGATCCGATCAGCCATGCTTCGTGCTCCTGCCTCGGTATGGCTACTACAATGCAACCTAAAACGTCACACTTCAAATGGAGAGCCATGGCCAAGATTATTCGTTTAGTTGCCGCAGTCATTTTTTTCTGGCCGGCTTTTGCCCTCGGACAATCTGTTCCTGTTTCGGGAAGCTTGGTTGAAGACATGCGCCAATTCGTGGAGATTCCGGCGGTGCCCGGTTATGAGCAGCAGCTTGCCAATGCGATCTCGGCCAAGCTGAAAGCCTTTTCTCCGAAGATCGACGCTCAAGGCAATGTGACAGTCAGTGTCGGCAAAGGCTCTCCTCAACGCCTGATCGTGGCTGCGATTGACGAACCTGGATTTGTTGTCAGTGGCATCACGCCGGAGGGTTACGCGACCGTTCAGCGGTTGCCACAAACCGGAACCCTTCCATTGTTCAACGAGCTGTACTCGGCACAGCCGGTGAAAATTGGCACGCCTTCTGGCTCCTGGATCGACGGCTCAGTAGGCGGGCTTTCTATTCACTTGTTGCCCCAGCGGCAGCATCCTCCGTCTGCCAGTGATCTCGACAATATCTTCGTTGATGCGGGTGCGACGACCGCCGCCGAAGCGCGAGCTGCGGGCATGGACTTCCTCAGTCCCGTCGCGATCGATCGCCGGTTTTACGAGATGGGATATAGAAAGTGGACTGCGCCGGCGATCGGCGATCGCTTTGGTGCGGCAGCGCTAGTTGAGGTCTTGCGCAGCATCGATACCGCAAAGCTGACTGGCACAGTTACGTTTGCTTTCGTCACGCAGCAGTGGGTTGGCGCTCGTGGTCTGCAAAGAATTATCTATAACGCAAATCCAGATGAACTCATCTACGTTGGCAGGCGGATGCGGGCTGCTCCTACCCCTGGCCAACGCGAAGTTGTCTCTGTCTTCAAAGAGACGCCAGGCAACGGTGTACTGATCGCATCGGAAAAACCTGAAGCTGATCTCTCAGGTCTCCCTTCGGAACTCAAGCAACTCGCCCGCTTGCACAACATCAGCGTCAAGACCGACTACTCGGCTCCGCTTCTCCCTCGCGGCGGCTACATGTTTCAACCCAAACTGCCAGAGCGAACCGTTCACCTCGCAGTTGCTACAGCATGGTCGTCGACACCTGCTGAATCAGTGCAGGGGAACGACGTCGCAGCGCTTACTTCGCTGCTCGAACTCTATGTTGGCGGGTCCACACATGAAGTCGAGTTGAAGCAGGCAAAATTCTTGCCAGAGCCGTCTGCCCCGACAAGACCGCAGAGTGCGCCGCCGGTGGAGAGCGTTCTTAAGAGTCTGATCGAAACGTACGCCGCCAGCGAGCATGAGGCCAACATGCGCGAATCGGTTACACAGTTGCTGCCGACGTGGGCTAAACCCATAACTGACGACGGCGGAAATCTTGTGCTTCACATTGGGTCATCTTCGCCTCACCCTTCGCAAAGCCTTGTCATTGTGGCGCACATGGATGAGATCGGCTACGAAGTTCATTCCATCCTGCCGGACGGACGCCTGGAGTTGAAGGACGAGGGTGGCGGAGTGCTCGCGTACTTCCTCGGACACGCTGCTCTCGTTCATTCTTTTAATGGAATGCATCCCGGCGTGCTTGAATTGCCGGAAGACTGGGAAAAGGCAGACTTTCAGTGGCCGCGAGGACGCAATCAATTGTTCCACATGGACGTGGGTGCCACCAGTGCGGCGCAAGTTGCCGAGTTGGGCATTAAGCAAGGAGATTTCGTCACGATCCCCAAACGGTATCGCAAGTTGTTGGGCACGAAGGCGAGCGCACGCGCCTTGGACGACCGAGTGGGCTGCGCCGCTTTGGTATCGGCTACCTGGGCGCTGGGAGAAAACTTGAAATCACCAGAGCTGGCGAATCGCGACATAACATTCATTTGGTCGACGCGTGAAGAACTCGGACTCGAGGGAGCTGCTGCTGCGGCCAAGGACATGGCCGCGCAGGGACGCACGCCAAACTACGTGTTTGCCATCGACACGTTCGTCAGTGCCGACTCACCTTTGGAGTCCAAACGGTTCGCAGATGCCATTCTGGGAAAAGGTTTCGTGGTGCGCGCAATCGACAACTCCAACATCGTTCCCCGCAAACTTGCGGAAAGGGTCGTGTCGATCGCCCGCTCCAATAACATCGCGGCGCAATACGGCGTAACCGGTGGAGGAAACGATGGAGCCACATTCCTGATTTACGGTACGACCGACGTGGCCCTCGGTTGGCCGCTCCGCTACTCGCACTCTGCCGGGGAAATCATCGACGCACGCGATGTTGATGCGTTGGCAAAAATCATCACTGCGATTTCCCGAAACTGGTAGTGGTCCAATGGAGGCGCCGCTCGAGATTCAGGGTGCGGAGAGAAACTGCACGATCTCTTTCAACACACGCTCCCCCTGGTCCGTGTCAAAAAGGAACTGTGCGTGCGCGGAGCCGTCGACGATGACAAGCTTTTTGGGTTCGAGGGCTTTCTCGTAGTATTCGCGAATCTTTGGAAGTCTTGGTCCGGCGGAGTTAGCGTCGTCGCGGGCGACGATGAACAACTTCGGTACACGCAGCTTCTCGGGTGGACAGTCAGGTACGGCCGCCAGCACGACTATGCGATTAATCTCCGCGGGATTAACGCGACACACTGCGCCACCCGCCGCGCCTCCGCCGAAGCTTGCGCCGACGATTGAGACTGTCTTTGCGCCTGTTTTGTCGAGATAGCGAACAGCAGCCAACACGTCCCAATACACCGGAGCGCTATAGAGATCGGATTGGCCGGGTCCACGCGACTCGCCGAAGCCGCGGAAGTCGAACGCGATCACCCTGAATCCTGCGTCGGCCAAAACGCGAGCCTGTTTCGCCCAGCTCTCTTTAGTGAAGCGCCCGCCGTGCGCCAGTACGACACCGCGATCCCCCTTGCCGTAGACCACGGCGTTGATGATTCCACCGTCCTCAGTCGTCAACTTCACCGGCTCTTGGGCGACGCTGAGGCCGGTGAGAAGGATCAGGAGGATCGCGGCGCGGATTCGCATGTCGGCCAGTGTAGCGGAAAGCAACGACGGCGTTCAGCAAACTGACACCACCGCAAGGTCAACCTGCGACCAAGGCGGCAACCGACATCGGGAAGGACTGATGTTCTCCTACGTTTTTGCGCATGAGCTAAGGCAAGATTCGGTGTTCTTCGTGCGTCCCTGCAGTGAATGGAGTTGGGCTTCCGGCTCAAAATCCACCCGTTCGGCGGCAGCGTCGTTTTCTTCTAGGGATCTCTGGATAAGAACCAATTGGCAAATGGCTCGTCGCCAAAATTAACCGTTCGGTTCACGCAGCAAATTCCCGTTTGGGATCATCGAGTCGGCTCCGAATTACTTCTGTAACGCGCAAACCTGGTGCCATGCCATTCCGAAAATCTGTTGGGAATCGCGCGTACATACGCGAAACAAGGGGGCGGTCATGAAGGAATTCTTCTTCAGTCTGATCTCAGCCACTCAAGGCAAAGGGCCCTCAAGCACGCGTCTGGTGTACTTGATCAATGGTGTGGCTGCAGTATCTTGTGCGATTGTGGCAACTATAGGCGGCACGCTCGTTTATTGTGCGCGGGGAACAGCGGACGGAGTTTATTGGGCTGGTGTAGCCAGTCTGTGGACAGCTACCCTAGGCTTCGGCGCGAAGACCAAAAGCGAACAGCATAAAACCACGAAAGAGATCGCTCTGGCGCCTAATCGAGGCGTGCTTGCGTCGGCTCATTGAGTTATTACATCGGTTTCGTTCTTGCGCTCATCCGCGATAAACAAACGCTGGCAAGTCTAGGCTTACAGAAGCCACGCAAATGTGCCCAGTCTGTGTAGCTTAGATGTCGTTGGTGCCGAAGAAGGGACTCGAACCCCCACACCCTTGCGAGTACATGGACCTGAACCATGCGCGTCTGCCAATTCCGCCACTTCGGCTTGGAAACGTTCATACCGCTTGGAGTTCGCTTGTGGAAGAGCACGCGAACCGCGGTTGGACGGGCTGCTTACATATTGTCGCTGCTGCAGGAATTTTCTGTCAATGTGCAGAAAATCAGGTAGAAACGCAGGGTGCTGCGCTTCTGCCCGTCGAAGTGCATCGCTTAGCTTGCGGTTACGTACGCCACTTGCATGAATGCGGCTCCTAAACCGTCCCACGCCTTGAGAGTGATGCGATGCGTTCCCACCGAGACGTTAATGTAAGTGTCCACCTGGCTTAGGGAGTTCTCGTAGATCAGGTTGTCATCGAGGTAAATCTGCATGGCAACGATCCCGGAAGGCGAATTTGCATAGCCTTGTACGTGCACCGACGTCGCAACACTGCTATTCGGAGTCGGCGATTGCATGACTACCACCGCGCTGGATGGAACAGCTACCGTAACAGTAGCCGTAGCTGGCGCAGCAATCGCAACCGCATCGGCTGCTTTGCCGGTGATCGAATACGTCCCCGCGTTGGCATAACTGTGTGCTGCACTGGGGCCTGTGGACATCGTTCCGTCGCCCCAGTAGATGAACGAACTACCGATTGTGCCTGAAGTAGCCGTCAAGGTGGCCTGCACGCTGCCACCCGGAGTGATGTTTGTGGAGCTCAGAGACAGCGAAGTAGTCAGCTTCGGAATTACATTCACCGTCACACTCTGCTTGTACGCATTGCCAAGCTTGTCCCAGAGCTTCACCACGACGAGGTGTGAGCCGGTGTTTGCTGGCACTGTTGTGTCAAACGAATTGGCGTTCACTTGATACACCAGGGCGCCATCGAGATAAATCTGTAGGGCATCTACGCCGCTGGGCGCCGACCCTCCGGCAACCACGTGAATTGGAGCGTAGATTGTTGCACCGTTGGCAGGCTGCGATACGGCTAAGCTCGTAGGAGGAGCTGGAGCACTTACCGTAACTCCAGCAGTAGCTTGCGATGAGGCTCCAAGACTGCTCGTGGCGCTTGCCGTCACCGTGTAGCTCCCAGCTTGTGAATATGTGTGCGAAGCTGTAGGTCCGGATGAGGTCGTGCCGTCTCCCCATGCGATTTGTGAGCTTGCAATGGTTCCCGAAGTAGAACTCACGGTCGCGCTTACGTTCGTGCCGGTCGTTACCGACGACGGAGTCACCGAAAGCGACGCCGTGAAGGGAGCCGATACGGTGACGTTGACCGTCTGCATGTAAGCTGCACCAAGCTTGTCCCAAAGCTTGACTACCACACGATGCGCCCCGGGATTCGCCGGTACAGTCGTATCGAATGAGGCGGCATTCGCTTGGAATACCAGAGTGCCATCGAGATAAATCTGCAGCGCGTCAACGCCGCTTGGCGCTGTACCACTGGCCACGACGTGAATCGGGCTGCTCACCGTGCTGTTATTGGCTGGCTGAACGATCGTCACTGAGGCGGGCGCGGGAGCACTTACCGATACGGTACCTGTAGCTTGGGCGGACATTCCAAGCGCGTCCGATACGATTGCTCTTACGGTGTAAGTTCCCGCATTTAGGTAGGTGTGCGACACGTTTGGCCCGGCGAAAGCGCTGCCGTCACCGAAGTCGATGGTCGAGGTAAGCGCACTGCCCTGCGGATCTGTGGATGATGCGGTCGATGCAGTCACGCTGACAGGCGCGGTCCCCGATCCGGGAGAGAGTGACAATCTCGCTACAGGTGGCTGTGGCCATGAGGAGCCGGATCCATAAGTCGCTGCCGCAGACATGTGATTCAGGATCGACGGCTGACCTACCGCCTTCACGTACACGGAATATGTTCCCGCATCGAATCCAAAGCTTGCCAGATTTAACGTGCGAGTGCCTGGCGGGAAATCACCGAGCGACATAAGGTTACTGCCGTCGTTGCTAATGAATGCCGTGTAATGATCAATCGTGCTCTCGTCGCCGCTGATCGTCCAATTGAGCGTGCTGCCTGCTACCGAGGCTGTGATGCCGAAGCAATTGTCGATACCAGTCTCGATCTCCGTGGCTTCCTCGTAATCGTTCCAGGTAACTAGCTGGAACCATGCAAGCTGATCAGCGGTCGACCACCAACTGTTTGCTTTGTTGAACGTATCGAGCCAGGTTTGCCCGCACTGCTGGCCCATATAACGGTTCGAGCCCCAACTTGCCATCGCATCGTTGAAACCCTTGTAGCTTGCTCCTACGGGGAGCTTTGCCGAGTATTGCTGCGCGGATGAATAGAAGTCGGCGAGATAGTTGAGGCTCATGGGGTCGCTGGAAGTCACATCGCTAGGCTGTACCCATGAGAATCCACCATCGGAAAATGTTCGAGTGAATCCGCCGGTATTCTGAAAAACAAATTTCAGATTCGAAGCGGTGTTAGCGCGAACGCGCGTCCAATCGATGTTGTAACCCTCAACTCCGAAGTACAGGATGACGGGATTACCATTCCAGCGAATGTATGCGGAAGAGCTGATAAATGTCTGCGTAATGTAGTTGAGGTCGTTGATCAGCGCACCTGTGAGATCACATCCGCTCGTGTTGGCACAGCTGCTGATCGCCCCGGCATCTTCCATAATCGCAAACTGGAACGCGCCATTGCGTGACTGCGCTTCCTTCATCATCGCCAGACTCGTTGCGTTCTCTTGTGTGGCATTGGGACCATACCAGTCGATGATTACGCCGGAGATGCCGCGGCTAATCATGTCAGTGACTTGAGCCTCGACCTGCGCGGGATCCGCTGAGTTGTATCCCACATCCATGTGATAGCTCACGCCAAACCAGGGCATGAAATGTGCATAAACCGCAGTTGATGATCCGCCGTAGAGAAGAGAATTAGTCGCAACTTTACTTACATTGCCCGGGGCAGCATTGCCGTTGCTCTGCTCCTGAAAACTCGCGGCAGCACTGGTGTTGTTGCCCGTCTCTGCCGCCAGGGTTGTGGTGGGTGTAATCGGATTACTAGCAAGTGCCTGAATAGCAGACAGAACAACGCAGAACAGCCCGATGCCCAAACGCACGAGTGCCTCCAGGAGGAAAGTCAGAGGCCGAAGCGAACGGTCCTCCGGAATTCAAAACTGGCTGGAATTTGGGCTGAATCTTAGCTCTGAGGGGTTAAGAGCTGGATTCCGGTTTACTTCCTAGTACTGATGGACTAAGTGACTTAGAGATGCCTAGGTGCACCGAAATGGATTAAGGAGAGAATTAAAGAATTGAACGCAGGCGTTTGGAATCAAAAGATTGGAAACTGTACGATTTCCCGGCCCTAGGTAACCAATGCTGGTGTTACGTAAACAACTCAAACCATTGGTTCTGCTTCTAACGGGTACAGGGAACTTCAACCCGTAAACCTGGAAGGTTAAGATGTTTGCTCAAACCCAGATGGAACCGACTTCGAAAATCCCCTCCGACATCAGTACGGAACTCCGCCGGCTTGCTCATGATTTGAGCAACTCACTGGAAACCATTATGCAAGCGTCTTACCTGTTGAGCCAATCCAAGCTGGACGAGACTTCGAAGCGTTGGGCCGGATTGATCGACAATGCGACGCGCGATGCTGCACGAATCAACCGAGAAGTAAGGGAAATTCTGCGTTCGCGGAGCACTTAATACGGTGAAACTGTTTCTGATGGTCCCTAGTACCGGATAATCCGGGCCTATTTCAGGCTGCCTGCACGTTTTCATTGCGCACTGACCTTCGCTCTCGAAGGAAATTCAACGCCGCGTGGTAGCCTTCGAGCGTTCCTACATCCATGTAGATCTCGCCTGCGTGGGTGGCGCGCACGATGTTTCCAGCAGCGATGTATGCATTGAGTAAGTGGCCGAGATATTCATCCTGCCGATGACGCGATTCCCAAAGCAATTTGAGGTTTTGGAACGCCTCGCCCGTGCTCGTCACGGCACCCCATACCCAATGAGAATGCGGTTTTGACTGCTTCACTTCAATTTCCTGCACGTAGCTATGCTCATCAGAGATCACCGCGTCAAACGCAGACGGATTCGTCACCGGAAAAAGCAGAAGACCGACATCGGAGGAGCCTTCGAGGATTGAGAGGGCCGTTCGAAATCCGTTTTCGGGAAACCAGATCGTGTCAGGCAGGCCGATGAGAACACGTTCATGATGGATCGCAAATGGTTGAGCACGAAATAGAGCGTCACAGAGTCCTTGAGGCCTCTGTTGGAGCACGTAGAAAATTTCAGCCGCATAGCTCCGCTCAGCGAAATAGCGGATCAAATCGGTTTTCTCCGCCGACATCACCATGCATATCTGCTCGGCGCCGGCTGCAATCATGCGCTCGACGAGATACTCCGCGACCGCTTTGGGACGTTCTACGCCGCCCACCATTCGCGATCCAACAGGAAGAAGCTCTTTCGAGCAGCCAAGAGGTTGAATGCGTTGTCCTGCACCCGCAGCGGGAATAATACCGATCATGCGACTTCAGTCCTTGTGTGCTGATTGGACCCTCTGCTTGAAGTTCGCTCCAGTGCGGACAAAAGTTCGTACGCTCTATCCTTGCCCGTGTGCTCGCTCAACGTTCGCTCTCTTGCACGCGTGGCAATCGCTTCGAGTTCCAAGTCGGGAAGGTTAATGGCTGTGATTACGTCGTCAGTTGTGTTCGCGACAATGAGTTCGCGCTCGCAATCAAAGAAACGATCGAGCCCTTCGAACCAATCTGTAACGATTGGAGTGCGACACGCGGCGGCCTCGAAAAAGCGGCCTGAAGGACAGTAGCCCCAGCGCGCCATATCATCGCGTGTGAGATTGAGGGTAAGGCGAGACGATGAATACAAAGCGGGATGATCGGCAGGGGAGACGTGCTGGAAATGCTGTACGTTCGCGGGCCACTGCCAGTCCCAAGGATAGAGCGAGCCAGCCAGGACAAATCTCTTTGAGCCGAGACAATGCGCGGGTTTGACGAACAGCGCCTCCAGCTTTTGTTGCCGATCTGCTGCATATGTTCCCATATAGCTGAAGTCGCAGCAGAATTCAGCCGGCACATCTACGCGGACGTGAGTTTCGGTATCAACGCATCCGTACAACGGCAACGCCATTCTTGCTCCCCAGCGAGATAGCAGCTCGTTGATTGTCCCGCCGCCAGTGAACGACAGATACAAATCGAATTCCTGAATCTGCTCAGCTCGCAGATATGCAGTCTCCCCTTTTTCCAGCGACGCAAGTGTAACCGGCGTATCAAGGTCGTAGAAGACCTTCAGCGGCCGCGCGAGATCCAGAATCTCATCGATGATTCGAGCGCCCTCTGGACAAAAGCTGGCGCATATTACCGCATCGGAATCCGCGGAACATTCAAGCGCCCTCTTGCGCAAGCTATCCCAATCCGAGTACAGGATCAGATTGCAGTAATCACATTCGCTGAAATCGCGGTGCTTGGCGTAGTAAGGGACGTCCTTCTCAAAGAACGTAGCATCGTGTCCCTGGCGGTGCAGGGCCTTGAGAATGGCTCGATACGGCGTGGCGTGCCCATTCCCCCAGGACGAGGAAATAGTGAGCCCGAAGATCGTGATCTTCACCCGCTCCTCCAGCTGCAGATCGGCTCAATCTCTAGACGAAATGCCGGTCCCGGGCTCGATGGCATCCAGGGCAGAGCTGCTTGTACTTAAGATGCAATCTGGCCCAAGCCGGTGGCTGGGTAGGATGTTTCAATCGGGAAAAACTTACAGCCCGAGCTTAATTCTCAAGGCTGGCGGACATCGTAATTTTGGTGTTTAGAACGCGAGAGATCGGGCATCCGGCCTTCGCATCGGTAGTGGCTTTGTCAAAAGCAGCCTTGTTGCCACCGGGAATTCGAGCCTTGACATCCAGGTGACTCTCGGTAATCGTAAAGCCCGCGTCGGTCTTTTCAAATGTAACAGTACATTGGGTCTCAATGCTTTCCGGAGTAATGCTGGCTTTGCCGAGCTCTGCACTGAGTGCCATGGAAAAACATCCAGCGTGGGCGGCTGCGATCAACTCTTCGGGATTCGTTCCCTTGCCGCTCTCGAAGCGAGTACCAAATGAGTACTGGGTGTTGGAAAGGGTTCCGCTGGCGGTCGAAATCGTCCCTTTGCCGTCCTTGAGCCCCCCCTTCCACTGCGCGTTGGCAGTTCTCTGCATGACTGTGCTCCTTCAGAATGACGTAGAAAACGATCTAGCATAACAAATCGCAAGTGGGCGGATTGAATTCTGGCTCAAAAAGGAAGAGACGCAGCATGCTGCGTCTTCTTTGCCGTTTCTAGTTGACTATTTAACTGACGCTCTGGAGCACGTGCTCGCGCTCTTCGGCGTCGTGGCGAATCTCTGCCTCGTCATGTGGCAGCGAGATATTAAGCGCCTCATCGATGCTATTGACATAGTGGACCCTCAGCCCTTCGAGCTGTTCCGGCGTCAAGTCCTCTTCAACGTTCTGGCGGTTTTCCGCTGGAAGAATTACATCGCGAACCCCAGCGCGCTTCGCAGCGAGGACCTTTTCTTTGATTCCGCCGACCGGCAGTACATTGCCGCTGAGAGTAATCTCACCTGTCATGGCCGTGAGCGGATGTACCTGTTTTCCTGTCAGCAGAGAAACTAGCGCAGTCGCCATCGTCACGCCTGCTGAAGGTCCGTCTTTGGGAACCGCTCCCGCGGGCACATGGATGTGGATGTCCAGCTCCTTTAAGAACTCTTCATCCAGTCCTAACTGTCTCGCGTTGGAGCGGACCCAGGTCAGCGCTGCCTGCATCGACTCCTGCATCACCTGACCGAGTTGTCCGGTCATAGTGAAGCCGCCTTTGCCCTTCATTTTGTTGGCCTCGATGAAGAGCACGTCACCACCTGCCGGGGTCCAGGCAAGTCCCACGGCCACACCAGGACGCTTCGTGCGCTCGGCGATTTCGGTGTCCACGCGAACTTTGATACCACCCAGGAATTCCTGAATGATTTCCTTGGTAAGGACAAGCTTGTCGGTCTTACCTTCAGCGATACGTCGCGCTTGCTTTCGGCACATCGTCCCGATATTGCGCTCCAGGTTACGAACGCCAGCCTCGCGCGTATAGTGCCGGATGATGTAGCGCACTACCTCTTCGGGAAACTCGATCTGCTCCGCCTTGATTCCGTTCTCTTCGATCTGTCGCGGAATCAGGTAGCGGTAAGCAATATGAACTTTTTCGTCCTCGATGTATCCCTGTAACTCGATGATCTCCATGCGATCACGCAGTGGTTCCGGAATGGGATCGAGCATGTTCGCCGTGCAGATAAACAAAACCTTCGAGAGATCGAACGGCACGTCCAGATAGTTGTCGCGGAACGTTGAGTTCTGCTCGGGATCAAGCACTTCGAGGAGTGCCGAGGCCGGATCGCCGCGGAAGTCGCGACCGAGCTTGTCCACTTCATCCATCATGAAGACTGGATCGTTGGTCTCCGCTCTGCGCAGATTCTGAATGATTTGTCCGGGCAACGCTCCAATGTACGTCCGGCGATGTCCGCGAAGCTCAGCCTCGTCGTGCATACCGCCGAGGGAGATGCGAGCAAACTTACGTCCCAACGAGCGCGCGATGCTTCGGCCGAGTGATGTCTTGCCAACCCCCGGAGGTCCAACAAAGCACAGGATTGGACCCTTCATTCCCGGCTTCAGCCTCCGAACAGACAAGTAGTCAAGAATGCGGTCTTTCACCTTCTGCAGATCGTAGTGATCTTCGTCGAGGATCTCCTTCGCTTTGTTGATGTCGACGTCAGTGCCAGAAGACTTGCTCCACGGCAAAACGGCTAACCACTCGATGTAACTGCGAGTGAGCGAGTAGTCAGCGGCCATCGGGGACATGCGTCCGAGACGTATGAGCTCTTTTAGAGCTTCCTTTTTCACGTCGTCCGGCATGCCTGCCGCTTCAATCTTCTTCTTCAATTCTTCTGTGTCCCGCTGAGTTTCATCCTGCTCACCCAGCTCTTTCTGGATGGCCTTCATCTGCTCGCGCAGATAGTACTCGCGCTGCGACTGCTGTACTTGATCCTGGACTTCCGTCTGAATCTTGTTGCGCAATTGCTGTACTTCGAGTTCCTTGGCAAGGTGCTTGTTGATTTTTTGGAGCCGCAGCTTAACGTCGGTGATTTCAAGAATCTCTTGCTTATCAGTCGTCGACAGTGAAGGCAGCGATGAGGCGATGAAATCTACCAGTCTTCCGGGCTCTTCGATGTTGATGGCAACCGTTTGAAGCTCATCAGACAGTGTCGGTGAACCGGTAACGATCTGCTGAAAAAGTGTTAGAACGTTGCGTTGCAGTGCTTCGATCTCCGGTCCTGTGTCAATCTTGCTCTCTGAAATTGTCTCGACCGTCGCACGCATAAAGGGCGTGAGCTGCTCGTAGTCGCGCACATGGACTCGCTCTACGCCTTCGGTGAAGACAAATAAGCTCTGATTCGGCATCTTCACGACCTTGTGGACTGTCGCCAGAGTGCCGATGCTATACAGATCGGTAGGTTGTGGAGTATCGACGCGGGCTTCCCGCTGAGCGACCACAACTATGGATTTCTCTTCGCCTAGCTGGTTAATCAGCTGAACCGAACTTTCGCGACCGACCGTCAGCGGCAATACCGCATGAGGAAAGAGCACCGTGTCGCGCACGGGCAGTACGGGCAGCGTGCGTTCACCCTCCGGCAGTTGAATATCCTTCACTGACTCGGAAATGCCTTCGTGCTTAGTTGCCTTTGTGCTTTCTGCCATATAAGTGCCTTATAAATGAACGGTTCCTTCGAACCTTGATAATAGATGACTCAACCCGCCAAAACGATTCCAAGCGGGTAGGGCTCGGCGTCGGAAGCGCATGGAATTGTACTCATGGAGGTTGCTTCAGCGCAAAAGCAGCAAGCGGTAAACAATCCATGCCTGGCAAAGACACTGCATAAAGCGCTTCTACTACGCAGCTGCCACTTCAACCAGCTTTATAGACTCCGAGAACCTTCACCATCGGACATATCTCTTGCAGGTGGTGCAACGCGTGCTCAGTAGCTGCGGTTCGTCCTGATTTGAGATCTGCATAAAAAACGTATTGCCACGGGTGACCCTTTACCGGTCGCGATTCAATCTTGCTCAGCGAGATGTCACGGAGGGCGAAGACGGCGAGGGTTTTGAAGAGCGCCCCGGGCTGGTCGGGCACAGAAAATGCCAGCGAGATCTTGTCTGCTTCCTGCTCCCAGCGTTCGCTTGGGGAGATAAGTAGGAATCTTGTGAAGTTTTTCGCATCGTCCTCGATTCCGGCCTTGAGGATCTTGGCCCCGTACTCTGTCGCTGCTTGACGACTGGCGATGCCCGCGGCATCTTTCTCGCCGTTCTCGATCACGTGTTTCACACTTCCAGCGGTGTCATAAAACGGGACTTGTTGAACTTTCTGATGTTCGCGAAAAAACCTGCGGCACTGATCAAGCGCAACCGGATGCGAGAGCACCCGACGAACTTGCGCGAGCTTTACTCCTGGGGCCGCGATAAGGTTATGTCGAATGCGGAGCGGGTACTCGCGCTTAATAAAGAGAGAATGTTCGAGCAGCAGATCGAAGTGCTCGGTCACTGGTCCTGCGAGAGTGTTCTCGATTGGGATCACCGCTCCATGGGCTTTCTTCTTTAGAACACGCTCAAAAACCTCGGCCGAACGCGCGCAGGGGAGGACCACGCAATCAGGCACCATTGCCAGAGCAGCTTCGTGACTGAAAGAACCAGCTTCACCTTGGATTGCGATGATCATGACAGTAAAAAGAACGAATTCATGAACTCTGAACCGACGCGAATCGGTTGCCTTGGCATTGTAAACACAAGCAGCGGCTCGGTCCGGCAGCTCTCGATTAGCTACAACCCTACTTCTGAAAAGGCCCTCATATAACGAGCGAACGTCGCAAAACTCTCTAGGGAGGTAGGGCAGATGCTTTGGACCCTATTTGTCATTCTGCTCGTGCTCTGGTTGGTCGGAGTTGTGAGCAGCTACACGCTCGGCGGATTTATTCATCTGCTGCTCGTCCTGGCTCTAGTAGCGCTCGTGTTTCAGCTGCTCACGGGGAGACGCACAGCTTTGTAGTGCGTGACACAGCAGAGTCGAGTAATTCAGAAACCTAAACAAATTGATCGAAAAAAGTGCAGACCGAAACCTGGACAGAAGCGGAGGAATTCAATGGATAAGGATCGCATCAAAGGCAAAATGGACGAGATGGCGGGGCGAGCAAAGCGCCAGGTCGGTGAGTGGACGGGCGACACCAAGACTCAGGGCGAAGGAGCTGCTGGAGAAGTGAAAGGCAAAGTGCAAAGTGTCTGGGGCAACGTCAAGGACGCTGCCCGCGGCGCGAAGCATGACGTTGAACGCGACGCACACAAAGAGAATCGTGACATTGAGAACGATCGCAAGCGCGATGCGGCTTAGTTGAAAACGCGAGGAATTCAAAAAGGCGCTCGGCCCTGAGCGCCTTTTCTTTTGTACGGTCACCTTGTACCGCTGAATGCGAAACGATTTCTATCCATGTCTCGGGCCGGAATTGCGACGACCACTTCTGGATATCAATAGTGCTCCTGAGCGATGCAGGTTCAGTTTCCATCCAGGCGGCACCACGGTTGTCGCCGTGTACTCGGTCACAATCAACGGTCCTGGCGCTGAGAAGCCTGGAGAAAGCGATTCTCGTCGCCAAACTTTGGTCTTCACTGGTCTTGCATCGAAGTAAGCCGACTCGCGAGTACTTGCTAACTTGGGGGCATGATTATTGTGAAATTCGCTTATTGCCCCGCTCGGCTGCGGAAGCGAGGCTCGCACCCGTAAAGTCACCAATTCGATCTTCTTATCGCTGTGGCGATAGCCGAATCTCCGCTGATGGGCTGCGTGAAAGTCGTTGAGGAGCGCAGTCGCTTTACGCCAGGGGATATTCAGCTCGTAGCCCTGGCCGAGATATCGCAAGTCAACCGAGCACTCCATTTTGATTGTGCCCTTCCATCCTTCATTCGCGTACTCACGAACAGCAGTTTCTAGGAGCTTTTCAAAACTCGTGTCAATTCGTTTACGCAGTCGACTGAAGTCTGTATCTGAAAGCAGCATTGGATCCGTGCGCGAATAATCCTTGACTACATCGCTGGAGAGAATCCCGTAAGCGGACAGCGCGCCTGGAGCCGGCGGCACAATTACGCGCGACAGGGAAAGAGATGCCGCCAGATCACAAGCGTGCAGGGCACCAGCGCCACCAAAAGAAAGCAGAGCGAAGTCGCGAGGATCGTAGCCCTGTTCGATAGAGACTACGCGAATGGCTTTTTCCATTGTGGCGTTCACCACGCGGACGATCCCGGCCGCCAACTCTTCGGCCGACCATTTCAGCCGATGCTTGGTAATCCACTCGGCAAACATCGCTCGAGTCCGTTCGACATCGAGACGGAGTTCGCCGCCAAGAAAATTGCCCGGACGCAAACGGCCGAGCAACAAGTTTGCATCTGTGACTGTCGGCTGCGTGCCTTTGCCATAGCAAATTGGTCCGGGATCCGCTCCTGCCGATTCCGGTCCCACGCGCAGGGCTCCGCCGGCGTCGATGCGCGCCAGAGATCCGCCACCTGCGCCGACGGTGTGAATGTTCAACATTGGCACTCGCACAGACAAGCCGGCGATCTCTGCCTCCGAAGTAACGTGCAGACGAGCTTCCAGGAGCGCTACATCCGTTGACGTCCCACCCATGTCAAAGGAAATTAGCTTCTCGAAGCCGGCGCGGTGTCCCATTGCGAGCGCGCCAACCGCGCCCCCAGCCGGACCAGAAAGAACCGTTCGCACGGGTTCGGAAGCTGCCGTCTCTAGAGCCGTAATTCCACCGCTTGACTGCATCACAAAGAGCTTGGTTGCGGTCTTTCTCGAGAGCCTGGTGCGAAGACTCTCCAGATAACGTTGCATGAGAGGTTGAAGGTACGCGTTTACGACCACTGTGCTTATGCGCTCGTATTCACGAAACTCCGGGAGTATGCAATTCGACAGCGACAACGGAACGTTCAGCGGTCTTAATTCCTGCTCAATCGCTTGTTCATTGCTGGGATTTGCGAATGAGAACAAGAGGCACACTGCGATTGACTCCGCGCCATTCTTCTGGATTTTGGAACGAAGCTCGCCGAGAGCATCTTTGGAGGCTGAGAGCTCAATGCTGCCGTCAGGACGCGTCCGTTCGGGAACCCCGTAGCGGAACTCGCGCGGCACGAGCGGCTCAATGCGGCGCACGTTTAAGTCGTAAAGATTTGGGCGTGCCTGGCGTCCAATTTCGATGGCGTCTTCGAATCCCGCGGTAGTCACGAGCGCAGTACGAGCGCCTTTTCGCTGCAGCAGAGCATTAGTGCCGACTGTGGTGCCATGGAGCAATACGATCTCCCGGTTTGAATCCTTGACGATGCGGGCCACTGCGTTAGCAATGGCTTCCGAGGGATCGTGTGGCGTGGAGAAAACTTTCAGGATTTGCAGGCGGCCGTTTTCAATCCAGACGCAGTCGGTAAACGTTCCGCCGGTGTCCACGGCGATGCGTAGAGGGCCATCCGGTTTTGGTTTGGAAGCCAGTCCTCTTATCTCTCCAAGAACTGAATGGGCCACAAATTTCAGGAGCGGCGAACTAACAAATCAGCAGCAACGAATACGAATAGCACCACGGCAATGACGCCGTTCATTGTGAAGAAGGCGGAGTTCAATTTCGATAGATCGCGCGGAGAAACAAGCGAGTGTTCGTACGTTAGCAGCAACGCCACCACGATTACTCCGATAATCGCCAGCTTGCCCAGGCCAAATGCTGCTACTAACCCTATGAGGAGGAGCAGCATGACAAGGTGCATCAGTCTTGAAATGAGCAGCGCGCGCGAAATCCCATAGTGCCGGGGCAGGGAATGCAGGCCGAAAGTGTTGTCGAATTCATAGTCTTGGCACGCATAGAGGACGTCGAATCCCCCTACCCAAAAGGTGACTACACCGGTGAGCAGCAGAATTCGGAGATCAAGGGAGCCGCGAACGGCAATCCAAGCGGCCGCCGGGGCCACGCCCAACGCCAGCCCGAGCACCAGGTGCGACCATCGCGTCAAGCGCTTCGTGTAGGAGTAAAGAAGAATGATCCCCAGCGCGAGAGGTGACAGCAGAAGCGAGAGGCGATTGAGCATTGCTGCGGCGACGATGAAAATCGCGCTCGCTGCAATCACAAACAAACTTACAAACTGCTTGCTCAGAATTCCGGCAGGCACGGCGCGCGACTGTGTGCGCGGATTCGCGGCGTCGATCTCCGCATCAGCGTAACGGTTGAAGGCCATAGCTGCGGAGCGCGCACTCACCATTGCGATTACTATCCACAACAACTGCCAGGGGGAGGGCCACCCACCCGCTGCAAGCATGGCTCCGCAAAGGGCGAAGGGAAGCGCGAACACCGAGTGCTCCCACTTGATCATCTCGAGTGAGACCCGGACGTTGTGGAGGGTGGACATTGACATTCATTTTAACCATGGAGGAGGGAGAATCGGGTGATCGGGCCGTTGGGTGATCGGAGGAAGTGAAAGGCCAAGCAAAAACCTGTCATCCCGAGTCCGCCGCGGCGGACGAAGGATGACAAGTCATCGACTCTGCCTTTACTTCACTCGATCATCCGATTCTTGTTTACTCCCCCGGTACACCTCTGCACTTTCCATTGCATCCAATTGTGAGTAGCGGGATTCTGTTTTCCCCGGAGTGACTATGGTCATCAAAGGCTTAAAGCACCTGGCAGAGATCAATCGGATGTTCGATCCAACCACGCATCGCGAACGATTTCGCTATAGCCTGCGTCGCGAAAGCTCCCCCGACATCCTTTATTGGGGACACGAGCACACCGAAGAGGCCGCCATACAGATGGCCAACATGTACCTGAATCTTCTTGACGATTGTGTCACCGAGCTGCGGAAGCCGGGTCCGCGCGCTCAGCACGTGCAGTTCATCGCAGGGCCGAAGGTGATGAGAGCCTGAAGAATCGGGTGATCGGGGGAAGTAAACCCGGATTAGGCATTTCACTCACTATCGGCTCAACAATCAGTTCCGACCACGCCACCCCTTTAAAAAAACTGTCATCCTGAGCCTTCTTTTGGCTAAGGATCTCCCGCAATGTGTCGGACTGATTTGCTTTCTCGTGGTATTTTTGGCCAAATAGTCGGATGTTCCTGGTGAAAGAGCCCACACTGGCGGCCATTAAGTCCGAATCGCGGGAGGTCCTTCGTCCGCGGCGGACTCAGGATGACACTCTTCTTGGTTTGGCTGTTTGCTTCACCCGATGACCCGATCACCCGATTCTCTTATGACCCCACGAACTTCGCATACAAACTTCTCGCAACCATCGGATCTGTGGTGCCCTTAATGATCGCTCGGCCGTCCCGGAATAGCGTCATTTCGTAGGCTTCTCGCCAGAACTTCAGCACCATGTCGTTATAACGAACTTGCCCGTGGGGCGAGAGGCGTGAACTCATTTCATTGAAGTCTACTGGGCGTTCGCGTTCGTGGATCTGTACTGAATTGCGTCCGCACAAGGTGATCTGGGGGCAGGCTTTGCCCTCCAAATAGTCGAACCTGTGTTCGCCGCATACATTGCAATCTGGGCGCGGCTTTGCGGTCGAAATTTCTGAGCGCTCATTCGTCCAGACGTCCATCGACATCAACGAACGCCGTAACGCCGCGCGTGCGCCTACCATGAATTTCATCGCTTCGGCGACCTGAATCGACGCCACGAGATTGGCTACGCTGTTGAGTATTCCCGCGGTCTCGCAGGTGGCGAAGGTGCCTCGCGGCGGCTCAGGAAACACGCATGCGAGACAGGCGGTCTCTCCTGGAAGCACATTCATCGTTACTGCATACGAGCCGACAGCAGCAGCGTAAATCCAGGGCCCTCCGGCTTTCACCGCGAAATCGTTGATTAGATAGCGTGTTTCGAAGTTGTCGGTGCAATCGAGAATCAGATCGACATCTTCCAGCAGATGAGTGGTCTGCGGCGTGAGGTCTTTTACATGAGCGTCGACGGCGACCTCGGAATTGCTTGCCAGGATCTTGCGGGCGGCCGCGTCGGCTTTGGGGCAGCTCTGGCGCGCGTCTTCCTCGTCGAAAAGGAGTTGACGCTGGAGATTGCTCGGTTCGACGTAGTCCCGATCGATGATGCGCAGCGTACCGATTCCAGCTCGAGCAATCAGCGTACAAACTGAAGCTCCGATAGCTCCACACCCCACCACCGCGACTTTGGCATTGCAGATGCGTCTTTGTCCCTCGGAGCCTATCGGGGCAAACAAGGTCTGCCGGGAGTAGCGCTCGTGAAAGGCGGAGGACTCGTTCTCAGGGGTCATTTCCGTGCTTCGCAGCCCAGGATGAGGGCTCCACTCCAGCGAATCACCATTATTATAGGCGTGTGCATCCAGACATCTGCGACCGGCAGGCCCCTTGCGCGCGCACGCACCAGCTGACCAGTGGGGAGACAGTCTGATTTTTCTGCGACGCGCAGGGCACGAGAGAGCCGTGCAGGAGAGACCACCGAGGTCGCCGTTGTACGTCAATCTCCCGGGACCTCTGGATCGCGCGTTGAGCTTTATGATCCTAAGGAGCGCACTTGCGCTAGGTCTATTTCTTCTTTCCCTAATTCCGTGCCTGGCAGCCCAGTACCCTGGCTCCAAGCGAGGTCCGGCCCAGGATGAGCCTGGCACCGCGCCTACGCCCAGCCAGGCAGCTAGTGCTTTTGCGCGCTATTCCGGATATCGCGTGCGGCGCATCAGCTTCAAGAACGCGCAACGCATTGAGCAGAGCGAGCTGCTCAAGTCGATTCCGCTGCAACCGGATCAAATTCTTGACCGCGCCAGCGTGCACGCCAGTCTGCAGCAACTGTTTGCTACAGGCCGATTCCGAACGATCGCAGCTGAGGTGACGCCGTATCCCGATCACTCTCTCGACCTGGATTTTGTCGTCGAGGAGAAGCTGTTTATCGGCAGCATGATCGTATATGGAGCCCCGCGTCCCCCAACGGCTAACCAATTGGTAAACGGCAGCAAACTGCAAATCGGGCAGGAGTTTGACGAAGATCTGGTAGCTGCAGGGATCGAGCGCATGAAGCGGATACTTGCTGAGGACGGATACTTTGCGCCTACCATTCGCATGGACTCGTCGATCGATCCCACGCATCAGCGGATCGAACTCAGTTTCATCGTGGATCGTGGTAAGCACGCCAAAGTGGGAGAAGTGATCGTTAAGGGAGATCCTGGTTATTCTCCGGGCAAAATTCGGAGCATCGCAAAACTTCATCCCGGGCAACCTGTGGTTGCCTCGCACTCAAACCGCGCTTTTACGCGTCTTCACAAAAAGTATCAAAAAATCGAGCGGCTCGAGGCGCAGGTGTCGCTGGTCGATCGTAACTATCATACCGATACCAATAGGTTGGACTATGTCTTTGAAATCAATCGTGGTCCGATCGTTGATGTTCGAGTTGAGGGGGCGCATATGCGCCGTGGGCTCATCAAAAAGTATGTGCCCATCTTTGAAGAAGGCGCAGTCGATGAAGATCTGCTCAGCGAAGGCCGCCGAAATTTGCGGGATTACTTCCAGACCCAGGGTTACTTTGATGTACAGGTCAAATCGACGCTGACAAGGAAGGGTGATCGTGAGCTGGTGATCTTTGATGTAGACAAGGGCCAGCGGCACACATTTAAGGATCTTGTTATTACTGGAAATAAGTACTTCCCCAAGGAAAGCATTCGTGAGCGAATGGCGATCCAGCCTGCTGACGCGCTGCAGCGCCACGGCCTGTTCAGCTCGGCTCTCCTTGATCGCGATATTTCAGTCATTAGTGCTCTTTATCAGGCCAACGGATTTGAGGCGGTTAGAGTCGATTCCAAGGTGATTGACAACTACGAGGGAAAGTCAGGTCGTCTGCAGGTGCAAATTATTGTTGATGAAGGACCGCAGACGCGAGTGAAGTCCGTGATGATGACGGGGAACACGGCTTTCTCGCAGGATGATCTGCTTTACCCGCTGAATACCATTCCGGGACAACCGTATTCCCCTTACCTGCTCGCAAACGATCGCGATGCACTTGTTGGCTATTACTTCGATCGCGGTTTTCCCGACGTGCAGGTCGAAACCGTTACAAATCCTTCGCCCGACGAACCGAATCGCCAGGACGTGACTTTCAAGATCACGGAAGGACGCCAAGTGTTCGTCGACAAAATTCTGATCTCAGGTCTCAGGTACACCAAGCCTTTTGTGGTCGATCGCGAATTCGATATCAAAGAGGGCGATGCCATGAGCCAGTCGCGCCTCCTGAATACGCAGCGAAAGCTTTACGATCTGAGCATTTTCAACCAGGTGGATGTAGCGCCGGCGAATCCAGATGGCAATGTGGATAAAAAGGACCTGCTGGTGCAGGTGGAGGAGGCCAAGCGTTACACCATCGACTACGGTCTTGGTTTTCAGGTGCAAACCGGCAATGTGCGTAGCGACTGCGAGAACGTGATCGCAAATCCGACCTCGACTCAGGTTTGCAATCCTGGAGGCGCTACAGGCTTCAGCCCGCTTGTAACTTTCGGTGTAACGCGCGCGAATTTTCTTGGACGAAATAACACTATCGTGTTCCGCACCAATCTCGGACGCCTGCAGCAGCGCGCGTTGCTTAGTTACGTGCAGCCGTACTGGATGAATCGTAAGAATCTGACCCTGACCTTCAATGCCCTGTACGACAGCACGCAGAATGTCCTCACCTTCAGCTCCGAGCGGCTGGAAGGTTCAGTGCAAGTGCTGCAGGCATGGCGTCCCGGCCAAAGCTTTCTCTACAAATTTACATACCGTCTGGTCAAGGTGGATGAGGCAACGCTGCACATTAATCCAGAATTGATCCCGTTACTCTCTCGCCCTGTGCGCGTCGGTATACCGAGTATCAGTTATGTTCGCGACCACCGCGACGATCCGATCGATTCCCATAAAGGGGCTTATTACGCGGCGGACTTCGGCGTTGCCTCAAGAGTTTTTGGATCCCAAGCAAACTATGTTCGCGTCTTCCTGGAGAACTCTACCTATCACACGTTCGCGCAAAACAAGAACGTGGGAGGACGGCGATGGACCTTTGCTCGTTCCACTCGCATCGGCGTCGAAGAGCCATTCGCTGCAGGAAGCAATACGCTCGCTGGAATCGTGCCTTTGCCCGAAAAGTTCTTCACTGGGGGCAGCAACTCACATCGCGGCTATGCGATTAACCAAGGCGGACCTCGGGATGCCACCACGGGATTTCCCTTGGGCGGCGACGGACTGTTCCTCAATAACCTGGAACTTCGCACTCCGCCTATCGCTCTGCCATACGTTGGGGACAATCTGAGCGCGGTGATTTTTCACGATCTCGGAAATGTCTTCAACTCTCCGGGAGATATTTTTCCAAGCTTTGCTCACTGGACGCAGCCGCATAAAGAAACCTGCGAGCCACAATCAACGCAGCCTTGCGACTTCAACTACATGTCACAGGCAGTAGGATTGGGGGTACGCTATCGCACTCCGATCGGACCCGTTCGCGTAGATTTTGGATACAACTTGACGCCAACATACTTTCCAGTGAGGGACGATCCCGTGCGTGGACCGTATCTCGACCACACAGGAAGATTCAACTTCTTTTTCAGCATAGGCCAAACGTTTTGATGCGACATGCTCTTCTAGTTTCGTTGATTTTGTTCGCCTCAGTGGTTTCCAACGCTGGGGAGACGCTGGACCGCATCGTTGCTACGGTTGATCGCCATCCTATTACACGCAGCGACGTGGAGCAGGAGGCCCGATTCACCCACCTTACCGAAGGGAAGGAGGGCCGGGTCACGATACAGGACGAGATTGCGGCGTTGGAGCGCCTGGTCGATCGCAATCTCATTGCGGATCAGGTTGCGGTCTTCGGCGTTGTTCCTGTAACAAAAGAGGACCTTGACGTGCGTGTTCTGGAGATGCGCAAGCAGCTTCCTGGCGGCGAATCCGATTCCGGATGGCATCGCCTGCTCGCGGAATACGGCCTCACCGATGACGACATTGCAAGCCGGGTAACCCAGGAAATCCAAACGCTCCGCTTCATCGATCTACGCTTCCGCTCCGAGGTTAGGGTTGGGCCGCGTGCCGTGCAGACTTACTACGATACGAAGTTTGTTCCGGAGATGAAGAAGAAGTCTCTAGCGCCGCCCCCTCCGCTTGATCAAGTGCAGGACCAGATCGAAGCGATTCTGCGCGAGGAACGCGTGAATGCCTTGATCTCCGATTGGCTTAAGACTTTGCGGACGCAAAGCAGAATTCAGACATTTGATCCGTCGCTTCCCCTGGCCGGGCTCGATAAGAAGACTCCCGATATTTCTGACGTGCATTCTTTGCCGTTGCGCGTCACTGGTCCAACGGAGGCGGTGAAGCAGTAGTGGGGCTCTGTGATTGACGAAACCTCCAAACCGTCGCGCCGCTCGCGCTGGATAAAACCCGGCATTGGCATCGTGTTGGTTGCTCTCGCTGTCAGTCTGGGCTTTTACCTGAATAGCGATTCCTTTCGCGATCGAGTACGACGGCGACTCGTTACGGAGCTTGAAGCTGTTACTGGAGGACGAGTCGAACTCAGGAATTTTGTCTGGAACTTCTCGCGACTCCAGTTCGAGTTCGACGACCTCACCATCCATGGTCTGGAGAAACCCGGAGACATTCCTTATGCGCACGTGGATCATGCCCGCGTCTCCGTGAAGGTTCTCAGTGTTCTGGGCCGGGAAATCTCCTTGCGCGAACTCTACGTTGAGCACCCGGTAGCTCATCTGATCGTCTATCCGGACGGCAGCACAAATCAGCCGAATCCTAAGAGGGGAAGTGGAAGCAGCAAGGGCGAGGAGCCACTGTTTTCTCTACGGATGGATCGCCTTCGCGTAAGCCGCGGCGTGTTAGTGCTGAATGAACAACGAATCCCACTGGACCTCAGTGCTGACGACGTAACGGCGGGCATGATGCACATCGCTCGCCCACATCCTGGTTATGCAGGCAGTGTTCGGGCCGGTAGCCTGCTGCTTAGCCATCCTGGTTATCCTCAGGTTCTTTCGCAAGCAGAGGCCGGATTTACCATCAGCAAGAATGAAGCCCAAATCACCTCACTGAGATGGACGAGCGGAAAATCGCAGATTGAGGCCTCAGGAACCATCGCGGACTTTCACAACCCTCGCGTAGATGCAAAATATGTGGGGACACTGGAGCTCTCGCAACTCAGTAAGATTCTCGGCATTAGCGAGCTGCGCAATGGCGTGGTCGAACTCAATGGCACGGCTCGATACCTTTCATCTGAAGACTACTTCGGCTCCGGCAAACTCACTTTGAAGAGCGGTGAGTACGCAGCTCCCGAACTGCGGCTCAGCAACGTGGACGCAAGTTCCGACTACAGCGTAGCAGTGGATCGCATAACGCTTACGAAGTTAAGCGGCCGCGCGCTCGGAGGTACGTTCAGCGGCAACGCAAGTATTGTGCACTGGTCGAAGGCGGCTCCCAAAACAGGTTTCAGCTCCGGCAAAGTCACACAAGTGGCGAAAAGAGAGCAGCAAGGAACGTTGGAGTTGAACCTTTCAGGAGTGTCGCTGGGTCAGGCATTTCGTTCTTTGTTTCCGGCGAAGAATCCGTTAAATCAGCTTCGCATTGCGTCGGTCGGTGACGGCAAGCTGCAGATGCGATGGACCGGCTCGCTGGCTAATGCCGACACCAACGTCGATCTCGATGCCTGGGCGTTGCCGGCAGCTTCGAAGTCTGAACTTCCACTCACCGGATCTGTGCACGGAACCTATCATGGCCGCAGTGATCGTATCGATGTCGCCGGATTAAATCTGGCGGCTCGTGCAACTCGCATCAGCGCTACGGGTGCGATCGGCAGCGAATCGCAATTGCGAGTCTCGTTAAATACTTCGGACTTATCGGAGATCGACGCCGTTTCTCACGCTCTGAGCGGCGAACAGCAGAATATTCCTGCAATGGTCCACGGACAGGCTTCCTTCAATGGAACACTGACCGGCAAGCCCAGTGCGCCAACGATCTCAGGTCGCCTGCAAGGCACTGATTTTGACACCGCAGTCGTGGCCGGAAGTCCCGGCCCTCCCCTACGGCAGACCGCAAAAGTGAGCACATCGACCATTCCGACTACCATGCACTGGGATTCTCTCGTCGCAGACGTGACATATTCGCCGGCCCTCATCTCCATGCGGAACATATTGCTAAAGCGGGGGACTGCGCAGATTTCAGGATCCGCGAGCGTCGGTTTGCACGATGGTCAGATTGAGCCGGACTCGCATGTTGATGCGCGCTTCCGTCTACACGATGCGGACCTACGGGAACTCCAAAATCTTGCCGGTGTCGACTATCCCGTAACGGGAAAGGTTAATGGCGAGACGCACGTTAGCGGGACTTTAGAGAACCTGGGAGGCTTGGGGCGTGTGCAAGTTGCCGGGGGAACCATCTACGGCGAGCCCTATCGATCTCTGTCTGCGGATCTGCAGTTTCAAGGCAAACAGGTTGACCTCCGCAATATCGTCCTGCAACAAAACGGTGGACATGCCAACGGTGAAGGGAACTACAACTTCGACACGAAGGCTTTTGCGTTTACCATCACCGGCAACAATTTCGACTTGGCGCACCTATCAAGGCTGCAATCCAAGAAATTGAGCATCGGCGGGCGGGCCGACTTTGCAGCGAGCGGTTCGGGAACAATCTCAAGTCCCACGATAAATGCCAATCTGGCGGTCACCGGTCTCCTTCTCGGTGGAGAAGCTGCCGGCGATCTTCACGCCACGGCAGTAACTCACGGAGCTGATCTGCGTCTGGAGGGGCATACCGCTACGCAGCTCGCTGCTGCCAACCTCAGCGGCGACGTGCATTTGCGCGAAGACTTTCCCGCAGAGATCCATCTGAATCTC
>Ga0126371_10000219_pt1 | contig 44181 bp, 39 predicted proteins | sample PanSoiMetaPlot_4_FD_110145 | JGI IMG/M metagenome (GOLD analysis project Ga0126371, IMG submission 110145) | Tropical forest soil microbial communities from Panama - MetaG Plot_4 | ecosystem: Environmental > Terrestrial > Soil > Tropical forest > Bulk soil | place: Panama | collected 2016-02-17
CGGCTTTACGGAGAGGAATTCAAAGCTTGGCCCTCCTACCAACTGCAGCGACAAACGGACTGAGATTCCCTCATGCGGCTCGTACTCGTGGATTCGTTCCCCTCGTCAGGGCGAACAAACGACCCAGCGAATGGAGAGAAGCCCGTAGCTTTTCGCTGGGCCGTCATGCGATTTGTCGAAAATAGCTTATTTCGGGAACGACGAACTCTGCATCTACGATTCTTGATAGCTCACGTTACAATCTTTTGTTGAGCTCTTTCCTTGCCCATTTTTGTGCCTACCAGCAAACCCCACCGAGTATGACCAAGTATCGAGATATCGCTGAAAGCCCTGTCGGACGTGCCATTCGCAGCATTCCGTCACACTCGGTGGTAATCAGTCTAAGTCGTTGGGTTTTCGTGAGTCAGGTCCTCCGGAGCAACCGATCGGGAGTTCGAATCTCTCCGGCGCACCAGTTCTCAACACCTTTCTTGTCGATTGGGATCCTTCACCTTCGGTTCAGGATTTCGCCAGCGGGCTCCCGCCTCGCTCACGTGTGCAAACGGCTCAAGTTCGAATCTCTCTCGGTCCACCAAATCATGCGTCCCCGCATTGCTTCCGCTCTGCTCTCGAAAAAGTCCCAGGTAAATGATCATTCAATCTAAATTAAGCTCCGGCGCAAACAAGGCCGCAGGTCCCTCAAGAACTGCGGCCTATCGCGATTTGGTAAACGGTTAAGTGAATTTCTCAGTTCTTGGCATACTTGCTGTCGAGCAGCGAAACCATTCCTCGCGCCGCCACCGGCGTTGGTACGGCGTTCGCCTGCACGATCTCCTGGGCAGTAATGGATCTCCCATAGAGCCGCTGATTGGCGTCGTTGTCGGGCTCAAGTGAGGCTCCGCCCATTGAAACGCCCGCGAACAAGCCTTTGGCTTGCTTGTAGGTAAGGATGTCATTGCCACTCACTGCGGCGGCAGAGGCTCCGCTTGGACCGGCCGCTGCGGTGGCGTCCCTACCCAACTCCGTCTTGCCATTCAGAACGGCGTTTACGCCCTTTTCACTCATGATGAGAAGCACGTAGTCGCTAGAAGAGCCGCCGACCTGTAGACCAGCACTGACTCCGCCAACGGTGTACATCGCCGGTGCAGACCACCTACCTGTAGAATTGATGCGACAAACCATGGGCCCGCGACCACCGCTTCCGCCAACGCCAAACCCAAACTTCTTGACGTTCGGCAGAACCATGACACAATCAGCCTTTGCGATTACGTCCGACGGGATGTTCTGATCGGCAAGCATTTTCTGCAGTACGTTGGTGGCATTTTTTAGAGTCTCTTCATCTTTTTCTTTGCTTCCCGCCCAGACAGGGAGGGCCAAGGCAATCACAAACATTGAGACCAGCCAAATGCACATGGACTTCTTGCGGATACATGTACCGAATCTCGCGAATACAGATGTCGACATAGCTTTACTCCTCTGGGAAACAGCAATCGGCTTCGGACCATTTTGCTGATAGGAAAGGCCGCCCAGTCCCTCTCGAAGAATGGCGGCCCTTCTCGGGTTTGCAAATTGTCAGACTGTAGATTGGCACCGGCGCATCGCGCTGGCCAACTCATGAAAATGGCAGACACGGGGCTATATTTTTATTGGATTTTTGTTGCTGACGTATGGACCACTCTAGAGGGACAAGCGCTGTTTATAACTGCGACTCGGCCAGATCTATTTGCGAGAGAGTTCAAACACCGTGCCGTACCTAGGAAAGGCTGATTGTACTCGGTTGTGCCATAGGGACTTCCGGATGCATCCAGAGTCATGCCGCCGAAAAGCTTCGTATCCGCCCGAGAGGATCGAAAAGTTGTAGAGGTCCGTAAAATGCCATGCCGCTCCCGTTGGTTTGAGCATAAAGACCGTACCGCCCCGGTACGATTCCGTCCCACCAAGCTGGTAGTCGACGCATGATTATAGGGCGACGGCACGCACTCGCCTTGCAGGAAAGAGTTTGTGGACTCAAGTAAGCAACGATGAGGGTTATCGCGAAGCGCGTTCACAGCCCCGGGTATAGATGCTTCCCGCTTATAGCCGGTCCCGGTAGTGTTCGAGCGCCACTCGCACCAACTGGCTTCGGGTCCTCACTTCGGTCTTCCCGAAAAGCTGCTGCAATGTGTTCTTCACCGCGCTTTCTGAGATTTCCATGCGCGAGGCAATTTCCTTATTCGCCAGTCCCTGCACTACCAGCTTCAAGACTTCCAACTCGCGCGGATTGAGTGTCGGCCGTTCTGCTGAGCCTGGCATGCCCGAACCTGCCGTACCAGCATGAATGCTGTGCTCTTCGGTAACGTCGGCGATGATGGCAGCAAGTTTCGGAGAGCTTCCTTCCTTATAAGTAGAGAACCACACCTCGGCCAGGAACGACTCGCCATTCCCCCGATGTCCACGGCACTGCATCGACGTCCGGAATTGAGGTCCCTCTTCCCACCGCAGCGCGTGATGAAGTTCCGGGAGGAAAGCCGAGACGGGTTGACCGATCAGGGTCCCTCCCTGGGGCGCCATTAGTTCCCAGGCAGCGAGGTTTGCCAACTCGATGAAGCCTTTTTCATCGACCGTGACAATCGCCGCCGGACTGGTTTCTACCAGCACACGAACCCGCTGCTGATTTTCTAAGATTAATCGGCGGTTTCTGAGAAATTCCAATGTCAACAATCCACAGCCGCAGAGGGCAAGGGCTTCAAATCCAAAGCGTATGTGGGCATCGGAAGGATCCAGATTGCTGAATCGTTCGCTGAGCAATCCACACCCAACCCCGAGAGTCACAATCGCCCACCGGGGAAGAAATCCGGCCGCCAGCATGATCGGAAACAGATAGAGGAAGCCGAGCGAAAAATACGGTTTCGTCCGCCAATCGACAATCGCGATTGCGATAACGATGAGAGCGCTGACCAGCAGAACCACACTCCGATTCCGCCGCTCCCAGATCCAGTCCAAGTCAAACATGAACTTTCAGTAGAGAAGTGTGATTATCCCATGTGGCATGCCATTCGAGACACCTAATCGAATGATTTGTCCGCAAGATTGACGCCACAAATTACTCATCTTAAACACTTTCTCGCAATGCGCAACTTTTTCCACAGAGTCGATAATGGTCTCGCAATCCGAAGAAAAGTTTCCCGATTCCTATTGACCTCAACTCCGGGTTTGTCCACCGAATGATCTCGGAGAGGCGAGTAACCACGATCGCTGACTAGACCCAGCGAATGTCATTTAGATATGATCTTCGTCCCCTCACTTACAGCCGATGGGCGAGACGCAACTTCTGTTTCGATCCCTTTCAGCTCGACACCCAGTGCGGCACCTGTGCAAGCACGGAATCGGGCTGGACCTTGCGAGGTCAGACTGTCTAGATTCTGGAAATTCTTCTCGAAAGTATATACTCCGCCGACGACATCATCACGCAGGACGTTATTACCCGGGGGCGGATGTCACAGTCGGCCCGATGAATTAAGTCAAGCGTTAAACCTCTGCTGAGGTTAAAGAGATCGGGATTAAGCCTACTGGTTCCGAAGTCGTTGCTCACTTCGAAAACAGTCGGCGGTTTGTGTCTCTTTTCGGGTCAGACAGCTGTCGCTCCGCTAACATCGTTCATAAATGACAACTTGGGCGGCTATAACAAACCTGAAAGTTAAGCCATTCAACCGGCAAAGGTGGAGAATATTGTGTTCGGTTAAGTTCGCATTTCGTGACAGGAACTAGTTACTTCTTGACATTTTTATCGAAGCGCAGTAACACCAACACCAACAGCCAGGAAACTCCGAAAGGAGTTAAGCACCTTTACCTCTTTGAACCGTCCCGCAATGGGGGCGACCCTAGCTTCAGCCTTGCGATCGAGGCAGGGCCGCGTTGCTGAGTAGATCATACGGATTCGAAGATGCGCCACCGCTAGCCGTACACCCGCGCCCCGAATTGATGTACCCAGTATGGATACAAGAATCTGTCTGACTTCTGTAGCGATCCTCTTGACCAGTCCGCGATGGCGTGAGTTTGAGAGATTGTGATTGCGTCCGAGAAACACTCTCGATGAAACACGCTTAAAGGAAAAACCCCGAAAGGAGGCCAATTCGATTTTGTGAAGAGTTCCCAGGGGGCGATAGTTCCCTTTGAGCTGTAATCAGCCTTGTCCCCCTTCAACACAACCCATAGCGACGCACAATTCCCCCCAGGAGGCCCCTGCATGTGCGCATTTTCCTTTGATGTCCGGAAGACTGCCCAAAATTACCTACCCGAAAATGAAGGGCGAACAACACGATTGGCGAAGCACGCGTTCGCTGACCTCCCACCGGATAGATCCCTCGAGGCGTTGAACAAAATTCCAGATGTTCGTCTGCGCAAGCTCCTTCGGTTGATTGAATCTGATCCACTCGGTAACACCCAGGACTGGGCGCTCGCTTTTAATCTCAGTCACTCCCATCTCCAGTACCTCTTCAAACAGGCAACGGGAATGGCCCTCGGACAGGTGCTCACGGAAAGGAGATTGCAGAGAGCAGCGGAATTACTGGCGAACACCAACATGAGTATCAAAGAAATTGCATGCGCCGTCGGCTATGAACATAGTTCGAGCTTCACGCGTGCTTTCGAAAAACGATTTGATCAAGCTCCTCGCCGGTATCGCATGCAAAACGCGGCGTAAAGATGGGGCCGCAATCCATCTCCCATATAGCTTCACGATAGGCGACAGAGCTTCGCTGGACTTACCTCCAGCGGCGATGGTACTAGGTATACGGATGTGCTCGGAGTAATAGAGGAGCAGTTAGATGGTTATGGCCTTGCGAGCACCGCAAGTACACTACATTCATTGAATTCGCGAATAACTTCTACCGTCCATTTCGTTCTCCATACCCCCAGAAAAAGGCTAATAAAAACAACTTTAAGCTAAGAGTTAACTCTTGGATTCGTTGCATGATCTGCCATAGAGTATGCGCGCATGGCAGTAATGCCATCACAGAAATGATCCATTCTCAGGGCAATCGAAACGCTGGTGCCGCCCGTCAAGTGACGCTGTCGGCTGGAGGCACGAGGAGGCAGGGAATGTACTACAACGTATTTGGAGAAAAGGTTTCAAGGCGGCGCTACAAGGAAATGTGCGAGGCGGCCAAGAATCGCCGCGAATTAATCGCGGCTGGGCTAACGAGCCGACGCGACCTGATGACGATGGGTCTGCTCACTGCAGGCGGCATGCTGGTGGCGAAGTTCGGTCTCAGTGCGCGAGCTCAGCAAGTGAGCACAAATAATCCTCCGAGTTCCGGGCAAAACACCAGTCCGGGAACAAATCAGAACTGCGTGCCGGGCAACCAGACCCAGAGCCCACAAACACGACCCTTTGTTACGCCTCTCACAATCATGCCGGTCGCTCAGACAGTCGTCTCGCTCAGCCCTACACCAACCGAATCTCCCAACGTCGGGGCGGGTGAGGTGCGATCTGCTGCTTTCCAAGCGCCACAGATTGATCCAGTGCGGTTCCCGGTTGTGCCATCGCTTCTTTACAACTTCAATCAGCGGCAGTTCTCGGCGTCGCACTCCCCAGACCTGCCGACGCAGACGATGTGGGGACTCGACGACGGCACTGGCACTCGAAGCCCTGGGCCGACCTATCAAGCTTTCTACGGCAAGCCGCAGTTAACGCGGAATAACAATTCTCTGCCACAAGTAACGCAGCTCAATAACACCGGTTTCGGTTTTCCGTCAGTCAGCACGCACCTGCACAACGCACACAACCCATCGGAGAGCGACGGAAACCCGTGCGATTTCTACACAAACGGACATTTCTGCGATCAGTATTACCCGAACGTGCTGGCCGGCTTTAACTCTGACCACGAACCGAATGGTGATATCAATGAATCGCTAGGTACATTGTGGTACCACGATCACCGCGTGGATTTCACCTCGCAGAACACATACAAGGGACTGGTTGGGTTCTATTGCCTGTTCAATCAACTCGACACCGGCAATGAGTTCACTGGATTCCACCTGCCGAGTTTTCCTCAGTTCGACATTCCATTGGCTTTTGCCGACAAGGTGTACGACCCAGAATCGGGTGAATTGGTGTTTGACTTGTTCAACCTCGATGGCATTCTCGGGGACAAATTCCTCGTCAATGGCACGATTCAGCCGTTCTTCCAGGTACAGCCGCGACGCTATCGCTTCCGTCTGTTAGACACCGGCCCGTCGCGTTTCTACGAGTTCTTCCTGACGGATCTGAACAATCTTGGCGGTTCGAATCCCTATTGGCTGATCGGCACGGATGGAAACCTGCTACCGAATCCTATTCAGGTAGAGAGCATACGCATCGGACCCGCGGAACGAGTGGACGTCATCATCGACTTCCGCCCGTTCGCTGGAAAAACCATTTATCTCGAGAATCGCCTGAACCAGATTAACGGCCAGGGCCCCGCGGCAGTCGACAGCCAACTGGCTCCGCAGAACAGCTCCACGACAGAGTGCAGCGGAGTCCTTAACTCCAACCAGCCCGCGATCTTTCCTGCGGGACAAGGTAATCTCGTGCTTCAATTCCAGGTGAGTGGTTCCCAGGTGCGAGACCACAGCGTGGATCCGGCGACACATCCGACCTTCTACGAACTCCCGAGCACCCGCGCGACTCCTCGGATTGTGCGCACATTCCGGTTTGATCGCCTGAACGGTCAATGGTCGATCAACGGCCAGTTCATGGATTGCGGCATTGGTAGCAGTGGGTTTTCCGAAACCTTCCGCTTCGCTGTGCAGCAGAACAGTGTGGAGCAGTGGCTCTTAACGAACCTCACCGGAGATTGGATGCATCCCGTGCACATTCATTTGGAAGAGCATCGGATCCTGTCGCGTAATCGAGCCGCACCGACCTTGCCGACTGACAGTGGGCGCAAGGACGTGACGCAGCTTCATCCGAACGAGCGCGCGCAGTTGTTCTTCCGCTTTCGCGATTGGCTGGGTAAATATCCCATTCATTGTCACAACGTTATTCATGAAGACCACGCCATGATGGCACTCTGGCACGTGACTCCACAGGGCGACAACATCCTGGTTCCATAAGTAAGAGAGTCGCAATGCTGCATCTGCTCGGGGAATCACCTTGGGCTGCGGAGAGAGGAGATGGAACGATGGCGGAACTATCCAGAAGAAGTCTATTGCGTTGGACGGCAGCGGCGCCCATTGCTGCAGCGGTAGCAAGGGCGGAAAACCCAGTCCAACGGTCCGGAGAGCCCGGAAGCAAAACCGTGTCGGACCGGGCTCGCCGGCGTATTCAGCAGTTGCACCTGCCGAATCTGTCCCTGCTAACACACGAAGGGAAACGTGTCTTGTTTTATGAAGATTTGGTCAAGGGGAAAGTAGTCACACTGAATTTCTTCTTTGCCAAGTGCGATGAAATCTGCCCGAGGGTAACTGCCAACCTTGCAAAGGTGCAGGATCTCCTCGGGGCAGACCTTGGCACGAAAATCTTCATGTACTCGTTCACTCTGAAGCCGGACGAAGACGACGTGGACGCGATACGCCATTTCCGTGAGATGTACCATGCGCGCCCTGGCTGGACATTCTTGACCGGGAAGGCCGATGACCTAGAGAAGCTTCGGAAAGGTATTGGCTTCAGCTATCCGGATCCTGCAATCGACAAAGACAAGACGCAGCATATCGGAAACCTGCGGTATGGGAACGAGCCGCTAATGCTGTGGGGAGCGTGTCCAGGAATGGCTCGTCCCCAGTTCGTCGCGGAGTCGATTAACTGGATGCTGCGTCCAAACGCCAGCATTGGTGAGTGGCGGCCCGTGGCTCGTTGAGTGCCAGGTAACGATTGGCTATGACATTTTGCCAGTTCCGAGAGGCTAGGGAACGTGCCGTGGCCGCCGGAGGAGGAGGAATCAGACCATGAAGACCGCAAGGAATCAGGCTTGGGTTTTTGTAACAGCATTTGCGTTGGCAGGATTGTTTTTCCTAATGGTTCCCAACTCTTGGGCCCAGCAGGAGAACAACAACTCCAACAATCTGTTCAATGCACCGCCCTGCGACTACAACGACACCTTCTACATGGACAACGGCATTGACCCGACTCAGTTGCAGGGGCGCTTCGGAAGCGCCCGACAATCCGGGCCTCCGGCGCGCAGAGGACAAGCCAACTGGGTATCCGACAAGAACTGCGCGGCGAACGATCCGAACCGGAGAAATTTCCGCATCCTGGCGACTACAGGTGGTTACATCGACGATGGAACGGGGAACGCGACTGACTTCATCAGTCTCATCGCCTTCGTGACCAGTCAGAGTGCGTTCGAGACGAGCTATTCCCGCACCGTAGGAGGAATTGCGGCCGGCGGCGGAAACACAATCTCGCTTGTCGACAGCCAAAACCCTCGCAACATTTCGATGCAGTACATTGTTTCCAACTTCGAAGCATACCCTGCACCGTTGCAGTCAGTTGGTCACGGCGTGCTGGCACCAACTCCCTGCGGTACCATGTTCGATCCGAATATCCCCACGAATTCGCCATGCTTCTCCGTCGCCAGTGTGGCGAGGCCGAATCTCCGGCAGGATTGGAGATTCGCGAGCGACCGGAATGCGATCGACGGCAGTGACAACAACTGCATCAGCGCTGATCCAAATGTTTGCGACAGCCCAAGCGACTCCCCTTTCGGCTACTTTTGCGATGATCTGCTGGGACTGTGGGTCAATACCTACTTCTGGTTCACTCATCATGCCGTTGGCAATCCTGCGAACAACAATGAAAAGCCGGATCCGCTTTGCTCGGCCATGATGAACCAGTTGATTTCGATGCATGGGAAGAACCTGGATGGAACCGGCGTCATCATTACAGCCGATGAGCTAAACTTTTTGGAGGGTAACGATGTAGGAACGACTCCTCTTGGTCCGAATTTCCCCAACCCTCCCTTGTTTTCCGATGGCGAAGGTTGCACAGCTGAGGGCCAACTTGATACGGGAGGTGCTGACTCACCGGGAGCGGTGTGGGACATCTGCCCCACCATCCCCGATCCCCGGGCTGGCGCGATAACCTTGGATGCATTTCTCGATACCGTCCGATTTTCAAATGGCACGCCCGTAGACAATAGGTTCAACCAAAACTTCGCTTGCCTGCAGAGCTTCGGATTATTCTGCAACGAACTAAAGCTCAGCCAGCGTTCCAGTCCCAAGTTGGCATGGTGGGCCGCTCACGATTAATGTTGGCCCGCGAGTCGGTGGGAGGAGTAACCATTCCCCTGCTCCCACCGGCTCACGCCTAGCGCCGGACGTGTTGGGTCCCGGCAAAGACTCCTGAGAGTGATCGATTGAGATCGCAGGGTGTGAAGGCGAACGCGACGATGCGCCGGGATCCGGCAAAGACAACCACGCGGCGCGATTTTCTTAAGCGGGCTGCCGGTGCGGCCGTCTTGTGTCCATTTTTTTCGTTCCCTTTACGCGCGCTCGCAAGCCAACCCACGCTGAAAGTCGCCAAATGGGCTCACTTTCTTCCCGAGTTTGATCTCTGGTTTGAGGGCTGGGCCAGCGAGTGGGGGCGGCAACGCGACCTGCAAATCGCTGTAGATGAGATTCCGGTGGAGAACGTCTACCCACGAGCTCAGGCAGAAACGAGTGCTGAAGATGGCCACGATCTGTTCATCTTTCCCTGGCCTCCGGCGGAATTCCAGCATTATGCGATAGACCACGGTGCCGTCTATCAGATGGCGGCGAGCAAATATGGTTCTGTCCCGCAGATGGCATACAAGTCCACGTTCAGCTTCAAGAACAAGAGGTTTTTTGCTGTGGCCGACTCATGGATTCCGTCGCCACTGCTTTATTTCGAAGACTTCTGGCAGCAAGCCAACATGCCTTACGGCCCGTTGACTTACACCAGCTTGCACAGCGGCGGACAAAGAGTGCGTGACAAGACCGGCATTCCGTGCGGGTTGGCCTTTACCTCCACGCTTGAGGGCAACATCACCTGCAATACGATCTTGTATGCTTTCGGCGGAACAATAACAAACAGAAAAGGAGAACCCAGGATTGACGGCCGGACGACGGCCGCTCTGAGCTTTGCCAAGTCGCTATACCGTGATGCCGGGACTCCCGACGAGATTTCCTGGCGCGCTGGTGGGAATCTCCGGTCGATGCTGTCCCGAAAAGTCACCTGCACGATGGGTAGCATCAGTCTCCTGCGCATGGCAGAGAAACAAAGCGCGGAGCTTGCCAGCAAGATCCGGATACAACCCCCGCTGCTCGGTTCTTACGGTGTCACTGCCTTCCCCCATGTAACCAATTGCTCGACCGTGTGGGAGTTCTCCAAGAATCAAGCGGCGGCGCAACAATTCCTGGTAGATATGATCGACCAATCCAAGACCGCGTTTGAAAAGAGTCAGGGTTGTAACTTCCCAACTTATCCAAAGACGCTGCCGGATTTGCTCGTGCGGCTGGAGAACGACAAACGCGCCGATCCTCCTTCAAAGTACAAAGAACTTAAAGATGCTTTGCACTGGACACCGAACCTTGGAGCGCCCGGGCCAGTCACACCCGCGTGGATGGAGACCTTCAATACATTTGTGATTCCCCGAATGTTTCGCCGAGCTGTGATCGGTGAGCTCAGCGTGCTGGACGTGGCTCGTGCCGCGGAAACAGAAATGAAGCAGATTGCGGAGAAGTGGAGCCATGTCTAAACGAGGTTTCCTGCAACGTAGTGTGATAGCGAAGAAATTGACAGTTCTGATGATGGTTTCTGCGCTGTTTGCGACGAGCCTTGTGGCGGCACCTTCGTCAGTGCCACGCAAGTCGCCTGAATTCTTGATCTCTGAGCCCTCTGGCAACGCGATTTTGCTTTCCTCGCTTCGTGGCAAGGTTGTGGTGATGGAGTTCTTCTTTCTCCAATCGAACCACTGTACGCGCGTTGCTGAGATGCTGAGCGAGCTAAACCAGGAGATGGGTGCGCGTGGCTTTCAGGCTCTGGGTGTGGTATTCGATCCACCGAATGTCCCTGACAGCCACGGCGAATTGATTCGTCCCACCGTCAATCTCCTTCATCTGACGTACCCAGTTGGCTATTCTCGTAAAGCGGATGTCGACAGTTTTCTGGATCGCAAACCACGAGAGGTACTCAACATTCCACAGATTGTCATTATCGATCGCGACGGAATGATCCGAGCGGTCAGCGGAGGAACTGCAGGCGACGCACGTTTGGAAGACGAAACCAGCCTCCGTGCCCTAGTCGAGGAGCTACTTAACCAGGGCACTGCGACTGCCAGAGGTGCAAAGAAATAAGATCGGGTCGGACTGGACTCAGCGTTCGACCGCCATTGCTACCGCATTGCCGCCACCCAGGCAGAGTGCGGCTATGCCACGCTTTACGTCGCGACGAATCATCTCGTAGAGCAGGGTGACTAGAACGCGTGCACCGCTGGCGCCGATTGGATGGCCTATGGCAACGGCGCCGCCATTGACGTTGACTCTGTCGGGATTGAGGCCGAGTTCTCGCATCACTCCTAGGGCCTGGACTGAAAACGCTTCATTCAGTTCGTAGAGGTCAACGTCTTCGTTCTTCCATCCGGTTTTCTTCCAGATCTGCTGGACGGCGCCGACGGGGGCCATCATGACCCATTTGGGTTCGACGCCGCTGGTTGCCTGGGCTACGATTCGCGCTATGGGCCTCGCGCCGAGTTCCTTTGCACGTTGTGCGGTCGTTACCACCACGGCTGCGGCTCCGTCGTTGACTCCGGGAGCATTGCCGGCGGTTACCGTTCCATCTTTTTTGAATGCCGGCTTGAGGGAACGCAGAACTTCGATGGTCGTGTCTTCGCGCGGGCTTTCGTCTTTATCGAAAATGGTCGGAGCCGCGCCCTTTTTCTTCGCTGGTATCTCGACCGGGACGATCTGCGACTTGAAGTGGCACTCTTTGATCGCGGCGACGGCTTTGCGGTGCGAGTTCACTGCAAACTCATCCTGTTCTTCGCGTGTGATGCCGTACTTCTCGGCGACGTTTTCGCCGGTGATGCCCATGTGGTAGTCGTTGTAAATGTCCCAAAGCCCATCGTTGACCATGGAGTCGATCACTTGCCCATTACCGAGACGATATCCTTTGCGGGCCTGGGGGAGGAGATACGGAGCGTTGGTCATCGACTCCATGCCGCCGGCGACGACGATCGCGCTGTTTCCGGTTTGCACCGCTTGCGCCGCGAGTGCAACCGCTTTCAATCCGGAGCCGCAAACTTTGTTTATTGTCATGGCACCTGTCGCGGGTGACAGTCCACCGAAGATTGCAGCCTGTCGCGCAGGATTTTGTCCGAGACCCGCAGAGACGACGTTCCCCATGATGCACTCATCCACTTGCGCCGGATCGACTCCGGCGCGCCTCACCGCTTCGCGCACAACGATCGCACCGAGCTGCGGCGCAGTGAAATCCGCGAGGCTGCCCTGAAATTTTCCAACTGGTGTGCGGCAGCCGGAGATGATCACAGCATCGTCGAAAGTAGGCATAAATGGCGGCTCCAGCGATGATTTCGCCTCCACATTATAGATGACCGAAGAGAGGAGGGCGGTTCATGGTGCTTATGCGCGACACAGCGCCGCACCAAGCCGAAGGGTTCATGGAAGATTCCTGTTGGTGTATCCGGGCCCGTCGTGAAAACTGCGCGATATGTAAGTTTGCACAGTGCCTGAATGCGATAGCAAAAAATTAGAGTTGACATTGGCGATGAAATTTCTGTCAGCGTGACTTTGGTGTCGCGACTTGCGCGAATTGATCATCATTTTTTTCTTGACTTCATTTTTCAATAACTCTATACATCAACTAGTTGCAGTAAAAGACCACTGCAAATTTCCATGAAGAATGGAAGGGAGAATAGAAACAATGGCAACCAAGAAAAAGGCAAAGAAGAAAAAGAAACACTAAGCAAGTTCAGTACGAAGTCAACAGGGGACGCAAAATGCGTCCCCTAAGTTTTTGTGGACAGGTTTCAAAGTTTCAGGGTTTCAAAGTTTCAAGGACAGACACAGAAGACATGCGAGCACTGCGTCGAACGCGCTCACGCTTTCGCTATTGGCAGGCGCGGGATGCGCTTCTCCCTTTCGGGGCACAGGCTGCGATAGGCGCAGAAGTTACAGTGCTGGCCGGGCTTGGCGTCGAACACATTCTCGGCAATGCCCTTTGCAGTTTCTTCCACGCATATCCTGGCGGAAAGCAGCTGGGCGTCGGAGCGCATGGAGATGACCGGAACATTTTCTTCCAGGTTGTGAAAGATCAGTGCGGCGACTTTGTATCCCCACTTCTCTTTGGCAGCGATCGCATAGAGCGACAGCTGCAAACTCTCATCGGCCGATTCCTGGTCACGCGCCTTGCCGGTTTTGTAGTCGACGATGGCAACGGTTCCATCAGAAAGCTGGTCGATGCGGTCGATCCGTCCCACCACGGTGGTATCGCCGATCTTGATCTCGAACGATTCCTCGGTGTGCCGCACTTGGGAAGCAGAGATCGAACGCGCAGCGGCGAGGAAGTCCCGCAGTTGTAGGACACCCTGACTCTCGTAGAGTTCGTGCTGATAGGACTCCTGGATGTTTGCGCTGACGAGGTCCAAGCGAAACAACTCAATCAGTTCATCGTCGGTCTTCGGGCGTCCGAGCCGGACAGAGTCAAAGTACGTTTTCAGAACACGGTGGATTGCGGCACCATACTGCATCGCGGCCGCGGGCTTGCCGGAAATCCGCCAATCGCGTTCCAGCTTGAATTGCAATCCGCAACGCTGATAGGTATCGACGGCCGACGCGCTCAGACGCTTGTGAAGACCATCGATCACCGGCAAGTCGAACCACTCGGTCGTCCGGCTTTGATCGGGGTAAAGTGAAGAGGCAGCGGCGGCGATGTCGAGAGTCGCCTGCGCCCCACCTGCCGGGAGAGCACGGAACCACGAGGCAACACTCCTGTTGGCGATCAGTTCGCGCAGATAACCGGGAGGCGTCTTGTCGACCTTCCCGTTCCCCTCACGTGCGTAGATGCGGAGCGAGTCGCGGGCGCGGGTCATGGCGACGTAGAAAAGGCGACGCTCCTCCTGATCGTGAAGAATCTTGTCATCGGCAAGCGTGGAGTCGGCGTCCCGCAATTCGCGAGGGAAGGCTACAACGGTTTCGCGGTAGGCATTCGGGAAAGACGGTTTAATGGCCCGCAGAATGAGGACGTGTGGAAACTCAAGGCCCTTCGCGCCGTGAACAGTCATCAGGCGGACGGCATCCTCGTTTTCATTCGCCTGCAGCGGAATGACTCCCCCTGCCTCGCGGAAATAGGCGAGGTAGTCGATCAATTCTTCGAGATCAGTGGTCTTGTTGATCTTCTTCTGCTCCCAGGCTTCGACGAACTGTAGGGCTGCCTGGAGAATCGGTGAACTTCGGTCGAGCGAGAACTGGCTGACGACGATTTCCAAGGCAGTTCTGCCCTTTGCACCGCGGCGTTGGATGTCTTCGCGAGTCTGCTGCACCGCAGCCAGAACCTCGGCACCACCTTCCACGCGGGCGAGTGCGGAGGACAGTGGCTTTACCTGACTCTCGCGATTTTCGCGTGCGATGTCGCGCAACACCTGCCGCAACAGCTCCGGATTTACATGAAAGCAGGGCAGGCCTGCAACGCGAACCAGGCTGACGTCATCTCCGCTGCTGACGATCGCATTGAGGCAAGCGAACAAATCGCGGGCTTCGGCTGTGTCGGAGACGTCCATACTCTCGATCACGAATGGGATACTGGCCTCGGCAAGTTCCTGGACGAGATCGTCGCGATGGGTGTGCAGCCGGTAGAGAACCCCGAAATCAGACCATTTGCACTTGAACTTTCGCTTGGCCTCGCGCAGGTGGCAAACGAGGTCTGGACCTTCGGTGCTTTTGTCTTTGAGGATGACAGCGGTCACCGGCTGATTGGCGAATTGCTGCCCGGCCTTTGACGCCTCTTCGTCGCGGGCGGAGAACAGGGGGGCGCGCTGATAGGCGAACGTTCCTGATCCGTTCTTCGCAAACACCGGCGGATTCTCGTTGATCACGGCGAAGGCCGTCTGCAGGATCGCAGTGGTGGAACGGCGATTCTTCTCGAGCACAACGCGCTTCGCGCTCGGAAAATTCCGGTAGAAAAGTTCGAAGGCTTCGCTCGACGCTCCTCGAAAGCGATAGATGGATTGGTCGGGATCGCCGACGGCAAATAGGTTCCCATCTGTCCCCGCAAGACGGGCCAGAATCTTGATCTGGGCGAAGTTGGCGTCCTGGAACTCGTCCGCAAGAATGAAGCGTGCCTCACGCCTAGCCTGAGTCCGAATCGATTCATCATTCTCGAGCAGAGTACGCGCCCGCGTAATCATGTGGCTGAACGTTCCGAGGTTTTCCTCTTCCAGCCAGCGCTCCATGGTGGAAAACACCCGGGCGATCTCGCGACAACGGCCAAGCACCTCTTCCCTGTCGAGCTCGGTCTTGGACCGCATGACCCGAGGAATCGGTAACTCTCCACGCTCCAGGCGTTCGACGTAGTGCGCGTACTTCTCGGGGGTGACCAGTTCGTCGTGGCAGCGGCTGACAAATTCCAGCAGATCGTTCAGAAACTGTCCGATATTGGCGGCGCGAATGTAGTGCTCGAGATGCAGGTCGCGAATACGGCGGCGGAGATAGATCCAGAGATCCTTTTCGTCGAGAACCCCGAAGTCTCTGCCCACGCGCTGGAGCAACTTCAGGCAGTAGTCATGGAAAGTTACCGCCTGTACGGTCCTGCCGCCCAGGAGACCACGGACGCGTTCATGCATCTCTTTCGCGGCGTTGACCGTGTAGGTAAGCGCAATAATCTCGTGGGTGCGGGCGTGACCCTCCTTGACCAGCCGGGCGATGCGGTGGGTGAGCACCGCGGTCTTGCCCGTGCCAGCACCCGCAACCACGAGCATGGGCCCTTCAACGTGCTCGATGGCTTCGCGCTGACGCTCGTCAGGAGTGAACGCCGCAGAACGCAGAGTGGACTTTGAAACCGCCATTTCGGCTCAGAATATCACCTGCCAGCATGAGGAAAAACGCCGCCCTACTTAGCGTTTGGGTCGACCTGGAAGATGCCGAATGTATTGCCATCCGGATCTACGAAATAGCCCTGCCAGCAGGTATTCGGCACCGCGAACTTGGGCAAAGCAACGATGCCACCGAGTTGTTCGATGGTGCGTGCGGTGGTGTCGAAGTTCGCGACCTCCAGCGAACACACGAATGCATTGGTACCGCATTGTGGTGGAGGCGTCTTCGCTGGGCGCTTCAAGAGGCCACCGCGGGAGCCGCCGGTCGCGATCGTCCAGTATGAGATCGGAAGGCCCTTGACCTCGCTGAACGTCCATCCGAACACCTGTACGTAGAACTTGATGGCACGTTGCGGATCGTCGGCTTGAATTTCGAAATAGATGTGACCTGCATTCATGTGCGAATTCCTTAGTTTCACTCTATCAGGAGAGCAGCGACATTGTGATGGCCACTGAGGCGATGGCGGCTGTCTCTGCCCGCAGGATTGTCGGGCCAAGCGAGGCCGAGATCCAGCCCTCTTTTCGGAAGAGATCTAATTCGTCTTCGGTCCAGCCACCTTCCGGGCCAATGGCCATGTGAACCTGGCTGGTGCTTTCCTTAGCGCGGATTAGATCCTGAAGCGATGCGACCTGCTCGGTTTCGGAGAGCACTATCTTCAGCGAACCGGGAAGGCCCAGAGCTTCCTGCAGTTTCACGGGTTCTGAGAGCTCGGGGGGAGCGGTGCGCCGGGATTGCTCTGCGGCTTGGACAACGATTCTGCGCCAGCGTTCGGTCCGCTTCACCGCGGCCGACGCGAGGTGTGCATCGGTGCGGCGGGCGATCACGGGGACGATCCGCGCCACACCCAACTCAGTCACCTTCTCAATCGCCCACTCCAGGCGATCGAACTTGAAGACTGCCAGGAGAAGCGTGAGATTCACTGGAGCTGGGCTGGAGGATATTTCTGGGCCTAGCTCGAATTCGACTTTGCCATCCGCGATGCTTGAGAGTCGCCCGCGACGGACCACTCCTGCAGCAACAATGTCGAACCCCTGGCCGACACGGGCGCGGAGCACGCGGACCAAATGTTCGGCATGAGTGCCGGTCAGAGCAGCTTTTTCTCCGGAGACTTCGTCGGCGATCCATCGGCGGCGGGTCATTGGTGCAGATTGGCTCTTTCGCCCGCTGGGGCTTTAAGAACTGTACATCAAGAAACCAACGACTTGCGTCGTGGGCTACATTCTTCGTCGCTTCGCGGCGGATCCTCTTGGCCGTATCGATGGCAGAGATTACTGAAACATGTCTTTCATCTTGCCTAGCAGCGATTGCAGAAGCGGCTGGTTGTCGACTTTCGAGAGGCCTTCAAGTTCCTGCAGTAACTCCTTCTGGCGCTTATTGAGCTTGGTCGGCACCTGGACGCGAACCTCGACGTAGAGATCGCCCTTGCCGTGGCCGTTGAGCACGGGCACGCCTTTATTGCGAATGCGAAAGACCGTTCCCGGCTGCGTACCCTCTGGAACCTTGAGGCTGTGTTCGCCGTCCATGGTGGGCACACGGATCTCTGCCCCCATGGCTGCCTGCGCTACCGAAATCGGAACGACGCAGTGCAGGTCGTTGCCTTCCCTTGCGAAGAACGGATGCTCTTTGACATGCAGAACGACGTACAAGTCACCGGCCGGCCCGCCGAATTGTCCGACTTCTCCCGCACCGGCAAACCGAATCCGTGTTCCGTCTTCCACTCCTGCGGGAACTTTGGCGTCGACTGTGCGCTGCAGGAGGAGTCGGCCTTCGCCCTTGCACTTCGGGCAAGGATCGGTGATCACGCTGCCTGATCCCTGACAGGTGGGGCAGGTGCGCGCGATGCTGAAGAATCCTTGCTGATAACGAACCTGGCCGCGCCCGTTACAAGAGCGGCAAGTCGTAGGCCCTTTGCCTGGAGCTGAACCGGAGCCATGGCACTCCTCACAGGCCTCATGGCGGCGAACGGTGACCTGAGACTCGGTTCCAAAGAATGCTTCCTCAAACTCGAGGGTCAAGTCCTCGCGCAGGTCAGCGCCGCGCTGCACGCGATTGCGGCGGCGGCCACCACCTCCGCCGAACATGTCGCCGAAGCCAAAGAACTCGCCGAAGATGTCGCTGAAATCCTGGAATACGCTCGGGTCGAAGCCCACCCCCTGTGAAGCAGCACTAGCAACGCCTGCATGTCCGTAGCGGTCGTACATGGCGCGCTTGTCGGAGTCTGCGAGCACCGCATAAGCTTCACTGACTTCTTTGAACTTCTCCTCTGCGTCTGGATTGTTGGGGTTGCGATCGGGATGGTATTGCAAGGCGAGCTTGCGATAAGCGGACTTTAGCTCGGTTTCAGTAACCGTCCGGGTGACGCCCAGTACCTCGTAGTAGTCGCGTTTTGCGTTTGTGGTCAGAAATTACCTTTCCAAATGAGGCGCGTTTCTCAGCCCCTCGGGGCGGCGCGCGGGTCTAGATCAAGGCCCACGGCTTGCGCTGTGGGCTGCATTCTATCGCCGCTTCGCGCCTCTCTAGAGTTATTTTCCCGGATTCCGTGCGACCTTCACCATGGCAGGACGCAGAAGGCGATCCTTGTACTTGTACCCGCGCTGCCACTCCTCGAGCACCTCGTGATCAGCCGCATCCGGGGTTTCGACCATCTCAATCGCCTCGTGTACATGAGGATCGAACGGTTTCCCCTTGGAGGCAATCGGCTGAACGCCAAGTTTAGCCAGCGCATCTTGCAATTGCTTGTAGATCAGTTCCACGCCCGAGCGAAAATCGGCAGGCTCGGACTTCGACTGCAGCGCCCGTTCGAAGTTGTCGATGATCGGCAGTAACGATTTGATGACATCGACGCTGGCAAAGTCGCGGAAGTCCTGCTGCTCTTTGGCAGCACGACGGCGCGCATTTTCAAATTCGGCCTGCGCACGCGCAAGCCGGTCGAGCAAGGAATCGCGCTCGGCTTTCAATTTCTGCAATTCTGCTTCTGCAGCAGTGCCCTCAGAGGATGAAACTGGACTTTGTGCGGAATTGGACGTAGGCTCGTCGCCATCTGCTGGCGGGAGTTCGTGCTCTAAGTCCAGTCCCTCAACTTCTGGTTTTCCGTTGGATTTCCCCATAACAACCTGTCTTACTCCGATTCATTCAGAATTTTGTCGAAGAGGCGCGCGATGTATGACACCGCGGTAATGGTGTGCTGGTAGTCCATGCGAGTGGGCCCAATCACCGCCAGTGATCCCATGACCTGATTGCCCGCATGTGCGGGCGTGCCGATCAGCACGAAATTCCGCATCGAGGGCATCGCCTCGTCGAGGCCTATGACCACCCGCACGGCTTCCTGCTTCACATCGAGATAGGCGCCGAGAAGCCGGACGATCTTTTCTTTCTCCTCAAGCGTTTGCAGCATTTCCTGTAGCCGCTGACGATCTTGCTCTGCGGAGAGCAGGTTCGCGGCACCTTCCACGAATACCTTTTGCGATCCCTGTTCGGCCGCCAGCGCGCCCTGCTTATAGAGAGCCTCCAGCGAATTCATCAGACGGTCATATTCACTGCGCTCTTTTTCGATGCGGCGCGAGATTTCCGTACGCATGGATTCCATGGTCCAGCCGCGGAAGTTATCGTTGATATACCGCGCCGCCAGATCCAGATCTGCTTGCGGCAGATCAAGCCGCAGCACGCGATCGCGGACCAGACCAGAACGCGTTACGAGTACCGCAAGTACCTTTTGATCTCCAAGCCGTGAAAAATAGACATGCTCCAGGGCATTCTTCTGCCCGCTGGTTGCGATGGTGACGCCGACGTTGCGGGAGATCAAGGAAAGCACATGCGAGGTGCGCTCCATGAACTCCTGAACGTCGGTAATTCCCGCCAGCGAATCGGAGATCATCGTCTCTTCTTGCGGAGCCAGCCGGGCGTTACCGGAAATCTGCTCAACGTAGTAGCGATAGGCTTCCGTTGTTGGCACGCGGCCCGCGGATGCATGTGGCTGCTCGAGAAATCCGGCATCCGAGAGATCTGCCATCACGTTGCGAATCGAAGCCGGACTTAGACCCTCACGATTCGAACGCGCGAGCGTGCGCGATCCGACCGGCTCACCGGTCGAGATGAAAGTCTCGACAATGGCGGTCAGAATTTCGCGTTCGCGAGTCCCGATATTAGGGTCAGCTGGCATACGTCAATCTGTCAGTTATCTCAAACCGAGCGGCCCGGACCGGGGGGAGCACCTGCCTCTGGATCATTTTCTAACTATTTTAGATGCAGAAGCTTAGGTTTTGGATCGAAGTTATGATCCTGTTGGAATTCTAGGAAGGGTGCGGGTGTGTGTCAAGAAGGGGGAGCAGCCCAGGTTGCAAAGTTCCAAGGCTTCAAAGTTTCAAAGTCTTCGCGGACCCCAGCGAGCCCTTCGCGCATTCGTTAGGGTCTTTTACCGCCGAGTGCGCTGAGAAAGGCCGCTGGGATCGCGGAGCAATTCGGGACAAATCGCGAAGGACAATTTGAGTCCGAACCGTGAGGCGCCATCCGGGCTGATACATTACTCTTCACGCTTGCATGACAACGAAACCTCACATCGCGGTCATCGGCGCCGGCGCTTTCGGTGGATGGATCGCGCTTCATCTGCTCGAACGCGGAGCCCGGGTAACCCTGCTGGACGCCTGGGGACCGGGAAACTCGCGAGCTTCGTCGGGCGGAGAGACGCGGATCATGCGCGGGGCGTATGGCCCTGCCCAGCCTTATACCGAGATGACTGCTCGTGCTTTGAAGCTCTGGACGAAGTACGAGCGCAAATGGAAGCGTCAATTCCTGCATCGCTGTGGCGTGCTGTGGATGGCCTCGGGCCGCGACGATGCTTTCGAGCGCGGCTCGGTCGAGATGCTGCGCGCGGCCAGGATTCCATTCAATGAAGTCTCTGCTCCGCAGATGCGGAAGCGCTGGCCGCAGATCAACTTCAATGGCATCGAGTGGGGCATCTTCGAACCCGAGTGCGGATATCTCGATGCACGAGCCAGTTGCGCGGCGGTGGTTGAGGCGTTGATCGCGGCCGGCGGCGAATACCGGCAAATCGCAGTTGTACGACGGCGTGAAGCATTTCCCAGCAACAATCGGGGAATCGTGCTATCAGATGAGTCGTTCCTTTCTGCGGACCATTACGTTTTTGCGTGTGGACCGTGGATGGGCAGAATCTTTCCAAAAACAATCCGCGACTTGATTCGCCCAACGAAACAGGATGTCTTTTTCTTCGGTACGCGCTCGCGAGACAGCATCCATTTCACGGATTCACACCTGCCGGTCTGGGCCGATCATCGGGATCACTTTTATTACGGGATTCCGGGAAGCGACCGCCGCGGATTCAAGATTGCCGACGATACCCGCGGGCCGGACTTCGATCCGACAAATGGAGAGCGGGTTATCGATCCCGCAACCCTAAAAAGTGTTCGCGAATACATCGCCTTCCGCTTCCCTGCAATGAAAGACGCTCCACTGATCGAGAGTCGCGTCTGCCAGTACGAGCAGACGCCCGACAGTCACTTCATCATCGACCGGCATCCGGAGAATGAAAATGCCTGGCTAGTCGGCGGCGGTTCAGGCCACGGATTCAAACACGGCCCTGCCGTAGGAGAAATGGTGGCGGAGTTGATCTTGAAAGATCGACAACCGATGCCGATCTGGAGATTGGATCGCTTCAAGAAAGGTCCATCCCAGAGGGTACGGGGTGTCACAGCAAAATCCCTGTGAACCTCTGTGCTCCCGGTGGTGGTGATTTCTACTGAATCTGAATCACGTTTGCCGGGGTGTGCGCTTTGATTTCGCTGACCCGATCGATCACCTTGCGCGCAAAATCGTAGATCGACTTCGCGTGCGGTGAATCTTCGCCCTCGAGCACAACCGGCTTGCCGCTGTCGCCTGACTTGCGGACTTCGGGATCCAACGAAATATTCCCGAGGAATGGCACGCCGAACTGACTGGCCATTTTCTCAGCGCCGCCGCGAGAGAAAATGTCCACCTCGTGCTGGCAGTGCGGACAGACGAAGTAGCTCATGTTCTCGACCACGCCGGCGACATCAACCTTCATCTGGCGAAACATTTCGATCGCCTTACGCGCATCCTGTAGCGAAACGTCAGACGGAGTCGAAACAACGACTGCACCAGTGAGCGGTACGGTTTGGACGAGCGACAGCGCGACATCACCTGTCCCAGGCGGGAGATCGACCACCATGTAATCGAGATGCCCCCATTCGACCAGGCCCAGGAACTGCCGGATGATCTGGTGGAGCATCGGCCCCCGCCAGATAACGGGCTTGTCGCCAGGATTGAGGAATCCCACGGAGATGACCTTGAGCCCAAACGCCTCGATCGGTTCAATTCGGTTCTCGCCCACCATGCGCGGCTGTGCGTTGGTGCCCAGCATCAGGGGCACGTTCGGCCCATACACATCGGCGTCGAGCAGGCCGACTTTGTGTCCCATCTTGGCGAGCGCGACGGCCAAGTTCACCGACAGCGTGGTCTTGCCGACGCCTCCTTTGCCCGAACCGACGGCGATGATGGCGTCCACCCCGGGCAGGGGTTGCGGACCCTGCTGTGCGGGACCATGTCCCTGCTGATGCGGTATATGTGCACTCAAAGGATTGCTCCTGGCAACGGATTCAGACGTCTGAAACGGAAGATGAAGACGCAGAAGCCCAAAGGTTGATTATACCGTGGTGGCAGTTCACGCTCGTAGACCTGGTCCAGAGGGAAGCATGCGATTCCTCGAACTGAGCTGTGGGATTTAGCATCAATGGCAGCATCATCTGATGCCACAATTGATGCTTAGGGGAATTCTTATGCGAACTACCATAGCCCTCGACGACGGTCTCATCCGTACCGCTCAGGAGTTCACCAGTGTGGAAGAGAAAACCGCCTTGATCCGCGAGGCGTTGAAAGCCCTCCTCGAGCGCGAAAGTGCAGGCCGATTAGCCGCTCTTGGCGGTTCCATGCTCGGACTGAAAAACGTCCCGCGCCGCAGACAAGCGAAACAATGATTCTCGCCGACACCTCGGTTTGGATCGAACATTTCGGTTCGGGAAGCAAAGAACTTGAGCGCGCCCTGAATCGAGGACAAGTTGTCATCCATCCTTTGGATCACTGCTAAGCTTGCGTTAGGATCCCGCCATGATCGATTGAGGACCCTCTCGATGCTGGACATGCTGCCGCAAATTCGTGTGGCGTCGCGAACGAACTTCCACACATGATCGAGACGCGTCGTCTGTTCAACTTGGCATCGGTCTAACCGTCGCACATTTAGTCGCCTCTGCCCTTCTAAGTCCACCGACGCGGATCTGGACGAAAGATAAGCAACTCTGCAAGGTGGCTGAGGCTTTGCAGCTTCACGTCAATTTGCCATAAGAATTCTCTCAGTATCCTCCGCTCTCCAGACGCACCTTGCCCCGGAACATGCGGAACAGAAAGAAGAAATAGCCGAGGGCGAGGATCATCCCTAGGATCCACGAGGCAAGTCCGACGGCTAGGCCGTGGGCGCCCGCCTTGGTGTTGTAGATCGTCAGGTTGAGAGCGGGGTCGGTGCTTGCTGGCAAGACCACCGGATACAACGCAAAGGCGGCTCCAACCAGCATGCCAACGATATAAAGCGACGAGGCAACGAAAGCGAGCTTTTCGGCGGCGAGATCCGGGCCTTTGCGCAAGGCATAGATCATGACCGCGAGGCTGGCGAAGACCATGACCGTAATCAGATATCCGATTGCATGCTGCTGGTAGTTGTCGAGAACTGTGGGACGGATGTAGATCGTGGCGATTAATCCCACGATAGTCAGAATCAGCTGCAACGGCCACATCCACTGTGCCGTGGTGCGGGCACGGCGGTTTAGGTCATTCTCCGTCTTGATGGCGATATAGAGGGATCCGTGCACGGTCAGCGTAACCAGCGCGATCACTCCGGTGAGCACCGTGTACCAGTCGAGGATACCGTTCCGGATACTGACGCGGAAGTTCGTCCAGAGAGGCTCGAAGAAGTACCCATCCGGGCCGAGCGGAACGCCGCGGACGACATTACCCAGAGCCGCACCGAAGAAGATGCACAACAGAATGCTGGATACGCTGAAGACAACATCGAAGAATCCCTGCCAGACAGGATTGTGCAAGTGGTGGCGGAGTTCGATGCCAATCCCACGCAGCATGAGTAGCCAGAGCACCATCATCAGCGGCAGGTAGAAGCCGCTAAAGCTCGAGGCATACAACAGCGGGAAGGCGAAGTAGAGGGTGCCTCCGGCAGCGAGGAGCCAGACTTCGTTGCCGTCCCACACCGGGCCGATAGCACGCATGATGGTCTGGCGTTCAGCAGTGGTGTGCGCGGCTCCGAGATAGAGGACTCCGGCGCCGAGATCGAACCCGTCTAACACGACGTAAGCGGCAACCATGACTGCGACGATCATGAACCAAAGCGTTTCCATAGATCCCTCGGGGGCGAAGGCCCCGGTTATGATTCCGAACCAAGCGGGCCCGACCAGATCCGAGCCCAGTGCGAATTCCTACTTCCCAGCCGCGAGCGGATTTCGCTCATAAAGTGCGACCACTGGCGCAGCTTCCACCTCTGGCCCGTGCTCGATTTCGCGACGGACCAGGAATAGTGAAGAAAGATGGCCAGCACCGTGTACATACCCATGAATCCCAGCAGAGTGAAAATGCCGTTGCCCGCCGAGACCCCCTTGGAGTAACCGTCCGCCGTCCGCATCAGCCCATACACGAGCCAGGGTTGGCGGCCGATTTCCGCTGTGATCCATCCCGCGGTGTTGGCGATGTAGGGGAACGGCAAGGCGAGCATGAGAATCCACAGCATCCAGCGGCTGGTAAACAACTTTTCGCGCCACAATAGAAAGGCAGAGATCAACATGACCGCGATGAAGATGGTGCCCAGTCCGACCATGATGTGGTAGCTGAAATAAAGCAACTCGATGCTTGTTGGCCACTGGTCGGTCGGAAACGCGTTCAGTCCTTTGACCTCAGCCTTCCATGCGCGATACGTCAGGAAACTCAGTGCATTCGGAATGATTAATGGATTGTCCATCTCCCCCTTGTCGACATTCGGCTGACCGATGAGCACCAGAGGCGCGCCGGGTTGGGTGTCGAACAATGCCTCCATCGCGGCTAAGGTCACGGGTTGGTGGGTAGCGACCAGGCGTCCCTGGCGGTCGCCCGTGGGGAACAGTTGCAGTACGCTGAAGGTGAGACCGGCGGCAACCCCGACGCGAACAAAAATGCGCCCATGCTGCTCAAACTTCTCCCAGAGCAAGTAAAACGCGCCCACGGAAGCCATCACGAAGGAACCAGTGATCACAGCGCCACTCATATTGTGGGCGTATTGCCACCACGCCCAGGGATTCAGGACTAACTGCCAAAAACTGGCGAGTTGCACGGACCCATCGGCCGCCTTGATATAGCCCACCGGATGCTGCATCCATGCATCGGTCGCGACGATAAAGAATCCCGAGAGCCATGAGCCCCAGGAATACGGCGACGGCTGACCACCAGTGCCCGCGGGGGCCAAGGTGCTTCTCGCCGTAGAGGAACAATCCCAGAAAAGCCGACTCCAGAAAGAATGCGAACATTCCTTCCATGGCCAGTGTTTGGCCGATGACTCCGCCGGCGAAGCGCGAAAAATGCGACCAGTTGGTACCGAACTGGAATTCCATGGGAATACCAGTGACGACACCGATCACGAAGTTGATGCCAAAGATGCGAGCCCAGAAGCGAGCCGCCTGATTGTAAGTCTCGTCGTTGCGGCGCAGCGCGAGCGTCTTGAGGACCACAATCAGCGGCGCCAGCCCCATAGTCAACTGCGGAAACAGATAGTGAAAAGTAACGGTAAACGCGAAGTGAAGACGGTGAACAAGAAGAGCACTATCCATAGAATCCTCAGAAGAATACTGCCTAGACTACGTTCTGGGATGTGCCGCTGAAGTGATCATAATCACATTCCGAACGGAACTATTGTGATACCCGACGTCTGCGTTCCAATTCGGAACGACGAATTTCGCGCCTTCGCCCTGCATCGTCGTAACGCCGCCGCTGCTCGTCGGTCTCGGGAATAACGGCTGCGACTTTCAGCCGGTTGCCTGCAGTATCGACTGCGACGAAGGTCAGATACGCCGAAGCAACGTGCTTCGCGGTATCAGAGATATAGTTCTCCACGAGCACTTTCACCCCCACTTCCATCGATGTATGAAAGACGCGGTTCACCGAGGAACGCAGGATTACGAGATCTCCGACACGTACTGGCACAAGGAAGTCGATGTGATCGACCGAAGCCGTGACAACGTAGTTGCGGGAATGGCGGTGACAGGCCATGGCTCCGGCAAGGTCGATCCAATGCATGAGCCGTCCGCCGAGAAGCGCCCCCAGAGGATTGGTATCGTTCGGCAGAACAATCTCAGCCATCTCGGACTGGGAATCGCGTACTGGGCGTGGCGCGAGGTTATCTTGCGGCATGATCTTTCCTTTTTATAGGCCTGTGCAGATGCAAAGATAATGACGACCTTCTTAGGCCTTTTTCTTCCAATAAGATTCCAGGAAGCACTCCGCCATCTTCTGGATGCGGGCGTCGGCATGAGGATTCAGCCACATTGCCGGGGAAACGTCATAGGCCAGTTCACCATGATCGACAGGCCGATTGTCACGTTCGCAAATGTAGTTGAGACGCAAGACGCGGGCCTGCGGATCGATTGCAGCTTTCGCGTTATCGCGTCCGCCAGCCGCCGTTACGGCAAAACGGATCGCATCCCACTGACGCTGCGGCGGAGCCCAGCCGCAACTGCTGGCGTAGCCAAGATTGCAGAACGCCTCAAGGATGTTCTGCGCGGGAGTCTGATTTTCATGTCCAGGAGCCGTACAGTGGCCGTTCCAGCCACAGCCCAGCGGCAAGCGCGCTGGATGCGGCCAGTTGCCATTCTCGATCTTGGTTATCGGCATGAAGTAGGGGCAGGCCAAATTGACTTTCCTCGCGCTGAGAAAATTGGGAATCGCCATTGTAATCGAAGGCGCCATGTTGATTCGCTTTGCTCGGATGAGAGTATGCGTGTTTGTAGTAATCTCGTTTGCAGGGGCGCTCGACTATGGACCGAATCTCCGCGCTAAACGACATCCTGACCGAGAATCCGAAGGACGCTTTTGCGCGCTACGGGCTTGCGATGGAATATTCGAAACAGGGTGATTTTGACCGAGCCCTCGCAGAATTCTCGATCCTGATCGAAAACAATCCCGACTATACCGCGGGGTATTTTATGGCAGCCCAGACGCTGGTGCGCGCCGAGAGACCGGAAGAAGCCAGGAAGATGCTGCAGAATGGAATCGCCTCGGCGCGCCGCACCGGTAATCTTCACGCGCAGTCAGAGATGGAAGCGATGCTGGGTGAGCTCTCGTAGATTATTTCGCCATTCGCGCCATCGCCCACTCCACCAATCCCGGGAACAACTGATAGAGTTTGACTGGAACATGCATCGTCCAGGGAACGATCACCTCGCGCTTCCCTTTCAAATATCCTTGCAGTGTTGCGCGTGCGACGCGTTCGGCGGTAATGCCCCGCACCGAGTTTGGCCGTACCTTTTTCAGCTCGTTTCCTCGCACTGCATTCTGGCTAAACGCGGTTTGTACGTAGCCGGGACACACCGTAAGAACGTGGATGCGGTCATTCTTGAATTCGACGCGCGCGCCTTTGCCGATGGCGTTGAGGGCAAACTTCGAGGCGCTGTAGGCAGCGTGGAACGGCAGGGGGATGTGCCCCGCAACGCTGGATACATTGATGATCGTCCCGCCTCCCTGCTGTTGCATGATTGGAACGACTTTCTGCATCGCGGAAACGGCTCCAAAGAAATTCGTCTCAAACAGATCGTGGCATGACGCCATACTCATTTGCGACACGGAATTGAGCAGGCCGTGCCCGGCGTTGTTGATCCAGATGTCGATGCGTTTGAAGTGATGGAGGGTTAGCGCGATGACACGGTCGATCTCTTCGGAGTGGCGAACGTCGCAAGCAAAAGCTGCGGTACGCTCAGGGAAACCGATTTGAGTCCGGGCCGCTTCGGCGCGCGAAGAGTCGCGCGACAGCAAGACAATGTTCGCCCCGTGCTCCCCGAACAATTTGGCGATGGCCTCGCCAATGCCCATCGAAGCACCGCTAATCACAACCACCTTGCCGCCGAGTTCCATGTTCGCCTTGTATTATCCGCCACCAGAGCAAGTCAAGATGCAGCAGGTGTTGGCGTAGAATCGAAAGTGACAACCTGCTGGAGATTGCGTGGCTCTTCTTCCGTTGTTTCCTCTCGAAGTTGTCCTGTTGCCGGGCACTCCCCTGCCGCTGCACATCTTCGAACCGCGTTACAAGGAGATGGTCGGCGAATGCCTCGCTACGAGTGCAGCTTTCGGCGTAATTCGCGCCTTGGAAAACGGGATTGCCGAAGTTGGGTGCACCGCCGAAATCATCACCGTTACGAAGGAGTATCCCGACGGGCGGATGGACTTGATTTGCGAAGGCCGGAAGCGTTTCGAGGTATTGGAAGTGAATCAAGAACGTTCGTTTCTGCGGGCGCAGGTGCTACTGGTGCCGGATGATCCGGAGGTGACCGCGGAAGGAGAAAAGCTGCGGGCGATTCAACTTCATCTTGAGATCCTTTCTCTGGCGGGCGCGGTGCAGGATCTCTCTTCGGCTGACCAGAATCAGCTTTCTTTCCACCTTGCCGGATCCCTGCCGCTTGATCTCGATTTCAAGCAACAACTATTGGCAATGCGCTCAGAGGCAAAGCGTATTCACGCCGTCGCAGCATATCTGGAAGCTGTTCTGCCCAAGCTACGGCGCGCTTCGAAGGTGCGTGAAAAGGCGGGCGGCAACGGACACGTTCACTGAGACTTCGCTTTCAACTCTGCCAGTAACTTCTGGAAATCCGGCTCCGTGTTGAGGACTTGTAACTGCTTGTCGGACTCCAGTACCTCTGCATCCTTCAGCCCGCGGTGAACAGCGTCGCGAAGATCCTTCAACGCCTGCTTCTTGTTCCCCATCGCCGCACGTGTCTCGGCCAATAGCAGGACGGGCCAGGGCTCGTCCGAAATTTGCCGCATAAGATCGAAGCACGATTCAGCCTTGTCGAAATGTTTTGCCTGGAACTCCTGCTGGCCGTTTTCCATGCCCTCGACGATCATGTCCTGGAACGCTCGCTGTAAAACCAATCGCTCCTCTTCGCGCTTGGCATGAGCAGCCTGATCTTTAAGCCCATTGATCGCCTGCAAGATCTCAATCCGCAGTGCGTTGGGGTCGGGCACGTCGCCAGATTCGTAAGTACGCAGCTTAGGAGAGATCTCGCGCTCGATCCTCAATTGCGCGGAGATCTGTTCCTGTTCATTTTTGAGGGCAGCTTTCACCGCGGAAGACTGCTTCAGAGCCACCACCTTGGCAGATGCCGAGTTTACATCTCGAAGGCCGGTGAAGTCAGACACCATGTACTGGTAGGCCGCCAACTGAGCAAGCGCGTCGTGCTTTCTCTCCGCATCGTCAGCTTTCTTCTGCTGGTTCCGGAATTCTCGATCGATGAATGCGTTGTCACGTGGCAGATTACCAGTCTGCATTGCCTTTAGCTGCAACCATTGGACTGCATCTTCCATCACGGAAGCAGGCGCCCATTGATGCGATCCGGAGTAGACGTTGACGCGATAAGGAAGGCCTTCCTTCTCCCGTTCGTGGCCAACGCTGATGACCTCTGGCCAGTTGAAATCCTTGTCTCCGACGGCGAAGTAATACAGCAACTTGTCTGCTGTAGCATGACGCAGGCTCGGATAGCCTGCGCCGTGGGCGATCACCCCAGAAATTTGTCCCGGACTGCTGAGCGCCATGGCTCCAGCAACGCGGGCTCCCCCGGAGAATCCGCTGGTATATACCCGATGTTCGTCGAGCGAAAGGCGGACGTGCGTGTCCTGCCAAATCACATTGACCGCTTGCGATTCATCGCCGGAGAAATTCCTTGAATTGTTGGATCCGGCAAAAATGAATCCGTAGGTCTCCGCGAGGTCCTTGTAGAGGTCGAGTGGGCGCCGTCCGCGCCCTCCAGGGTCAAAGAAATAAATGATCGGCCAGCGCTTTGTCACCGTGTAGCCAGAAGGAAGATACAAAGCGTAGCTCTGATTTGCGTCCGCAGCGCAGACGACATTCACGAATTGACCGGGTGACGGCAGGTAGACCGGTTTTTCTGTCTGTCCTCGGGAGGTCTGTGCGCAGAGCGAGAGTAAGAGGGTCTGTGTCGCGAATTGCGCAACCGCGTGCATGACTTGCCGCATCTAGAGTCCTATGTGGCATCTCGCGGAGCGCCGAACCGCGCCGCGAGACGGGGCGTATAATCACACCATTGTAGTTCTGTGGGGGGTCCTTTCATGAGTCTTCCGCGCACGCTCGGCGAGCTGCGCCGCAGCGACTTTACCGAGGAGCGGTTACGCACCCGCCGGGTGAAGGACGAATTGCGGGACAATTTGGTAGAGCGTCTCCGCCAAAACGGCGATGCGGCTGTGTTTCCGGGGATCGTGGGTTACGACGACACAGTCGTGCCGCAGATCATCAACGCCATTCTCTCCCGGCATAATTTTATTTTACTGGGACTGCGCGGACAGGCGAAAAGCCGAATTTTGCGAGCATTGACAACACTGCTTGATCCTCAAGTCCCGTACGTTGCAGGATGCGAGATTCACGATAATCCGTACGCGCCGATCTGCAAGCGCTGCCGGGAAGAGGTTGCGAGACTTGGAGACAGCACGCCGATTGCTTATCTGACACCTGATGACCGCTACGTCGAAAAGCTCGCGACTCCGGATGTCACCATTGCCGACTTGATCGGCGACATCGACCCCATCAAAGCGGCACGGGGTGGACATGAATTGTCGAGTGAGTTGACGGTGCACTACGGACTGCTCCCCGCGCCAATCGCGGCATCTTCGCCATCAATGAACTTCCGGATCTCGCCGGCAAAATTCAGGTTGGGTTGTTCAACATTATGCAGGAAGGCGATGTGCAGATTAAGGGATATCCGATCCGGCTCCCGCTCGATGTCGCGCTCGTGTTTAGCGCGAATCCTGAGGACTACACCGCTCGCGGCAAGATCATCACGCCGCTGAAAGACCGAATCGGATCCGAGATTCGGACGCACTACCCGGCGACCGTTGAAGAAGGAATCACGATAACCGCGCAAGAGGCGTGGACGCGACGCAATGGGCACGCGATGCATTTGCCCAGCTACGTGCAGGAAGTAATCGAGCGCGTCGCTTTTGCCGCGCGCGAAGACAAGAAGATTGATAAGCGATCAGGTGTAAGTCAACGGCTGCCCATCTCGGCGATGGAGAATGTGGTCTCAAATGCCGAGCGAAGAGCGATTCGCAACAAGGAAAAGCTGGTCGTACCGCGCATCAGCGATGTCTATGCTGCGCTTCCCGCGATCACCGGCAAACTGGAACTCGAATATGAAGGCGAGATGAAGGGTGCCGATTTTGTAGGGCGCGAACTCATTCGGACGGCCATCGCCAAAACGTACGACGAGTACTACACCGGTGCCAATGTGCAGCAGATCGTGCAGTGGTTCGATCTGGGTGGAGAGATTCAGCTTTCGGATTCGATTCCGGCCGCACAGGCGCTCGAGAATCTGCGCGGCATCCAGGGCTTGATCGACAAACTGGGCCCGCTCGGCGTTTCGCAGAAAGAAGCCGCCGAGCAACAGGTATCGGCGGCGGAGTTCATTCTCGAAGGACTGCATGCTCACAAGCGAATCGGGCGCAGTGAAGAGCGCGTTTTCAAGGCTGGCGAGAAGAAACCTGAGGCGGTCCGGGAGAAATCGTTCGAAGCCGATGATCGACCTTACCGGCAGAGAAGGCAGTTCAATTAGGCTTCCGCTATTCGGCTTCCGGCTGCCGCAAATACCGGAAGCCGAACGCCGGAAGCCGGAAGCCGTCTGATGAAACGCATCCGCTACTCCAAATACGTGCCCGACCCGGCCGGCGAGATGAGCATGGAGGATCTGCTCAACGCGCTCTCGGACTATCTGCTGCAGAGCGGATTTCAGGATTCCATGTGGTACGAGCTACCGCAGGGAGAGCACACGATCGAGGACCTGAGGCGCGCGATCGAAAATGCCCTGATGGATGGAGAACTGTTCGACGACAATCTGCGGGAGCAGATCGAACAGATGATGGCCGACGGTCAACTCGACCAACTCATCGAGAAGTTGATCGAGCGCATGCAGCAGGAAGACTACATCTCGGTCGATGAACCGCAGGATCCCGCGCGAAGGTCGAGCGTGGGCGGGCAGACCGGCGAGGCACAGCAGGCCCGCTTCGAAATCACCGACAAGAGCTTGGACTTTCTGGGATTCAAGTCGCTGCGCAATTTGCTTGGCTCGTTGGGTAAGTCCAGTTTCGGACGCCACGACACCCGCGATCTCGCGACCGGGATCGAAGCCAGTGGATCCTCAAAGACCTATGAGTTCGGCGACACCTTGAACCTCGACATCACGGCTACACTCTCGAGCGCGATTCAACGGGAAGGCCTGACTCTGCCCTTGAACATCGAATACTCCGATCTTCAGGTGCATCAGTGCGAGTATCAGTCATCGTGCGCAACGGTGCTCATGCTCGACTGCTCGCACTCGATGATCCTATATGGCGAAGACCGGTTCACGCCGGCCAAGAAAGTGGCGATGGCTTTATCGCATCTGATCCGGACGCAGTACCCCGGAGATTCACTGTCGCTGGTGCTCTTTCACGACTCGGCCGAGGAAATTCCGCTGTCGCAATTGGCCCGGGTAAAGGTTGGTCCCTATTACACCAATACGCGCGAGGGATTAAGGCTGGCACAAAGACTTCTGCAGCGCCAACGCAAAGACATGAAGCAAATTGTGATGATCACGGACGGCAAACCGTCGGCCCTGACGCTGGAGGATGGACGGATTTACAAGAATGCGTTCGGACTCGATCCCCTGGTCGTCAGCCAGACGCTTGAGGAAGTTTCCAAGTGCAAACGGGCGGGCGTGCTGATCAACACTTTTATGCTGGCCTCTGATTATGGCCTGGTGCAGTTCGTGCAGAGGGTAACGGAGATGTGCCGCGGCAAAGCGTACTTCACGACTCCCTACACGCTCGGACAATACCTGCTGATGGACTACATGTCGCGGAAGACGAAGACCATCCACTAAGATCCTAGGTCGCAAGGCTTCGCTGCCGTCTCTTGTGGAAGCGCAAAGCGTCGCTGTCATACTCCTGATACTCTTTTATTAACAACATGGCGAACTGTATTCGATGCGGGCGGCAGCTTCCTCCGCTGAGTTTTGGTAAGAAGGTCTGCCAGTGGTGCGTACAGCACGAAGCCGCTCAACGCGGCGAGGAAAGCGACGGCGCGACACAGCGCGTGATTCCGGCGCCGTGGGTACGACGGCGCGAGTCGCCATTCAGCCTTACGCAAATTCTCTTCGGCGCAAATGTCGCCGTATTTCTGGCGATGGCGCTCGCCAGCGGCTCGCTTGTCGACTTCTCCGGGCAAATCATCGTTCACTATGGAGCGAATTTCGGTCCGTATACGCTCTCGGGTGAGTGGTGGCGACTGGTGACCTACATGTTCCTGCATGGCGGCATCATGCATATTGCGTTCAACATGTGGTGTTTGTGGGACCTGGGCCGATTGGGCGAGTCGCTTTACGGACGTTGGACCTTCCTTTCGATCTACCTCATCACCGGCATTGCCGCAGGATTGTCGAGCATTGCGTGGAATCCAGGGGTTCTGAGCGTCGGCGCATCGGGAGCGATCTTCGGATTAGCGGGCGCCTTAATTGCGTCGTTCTATCTCGGGGAGTTCTCCCTGCCCCGGGTCGCGATCAGCGGAACATTGCGCAGCCTGGTGATCTTTGCAGTTTTCAATCTCTTTTTTGGGCAATTGTTCAACGGAATCGATAATGCCGCCCACATTGGCGGACTCGTCAGTGGTTTGATTCTGGGAGCGTTGATCGCTCGTCTTGCCCCACAGTCTGACGCTCCATTGCGCAGGGCAAGTGTGGTGGGGTTCGTCACTCTTCTCGTCCTGCTAGCTGGAGTCGGAGTGCGGCAGTGGCGGGGCGGGACAATGCGTAATGCGCGGGAGTTTGAAGAGAGTAAGGGCGACCCGATAGCGCGCGGGAAACTTCTTGTCCGCGAAAACCCCAATCTGCCACAAGCGCACCTTATGCTCGGCGAAGCCTACTACAACCAGCAGCGATTTCAGGAAGCTGAGGCTGAACTCAAACGAGCGATCGAACTGCAACCCAAGACTGCTGGCGGGCGATTCTATTTGGGCATGACTTACCTGGGGGAAAAGGAGTTCGACAAGGCCAAGGCGACGTTTGATGAGATGCTCTCGTTGGGCGTTGGCAGCGCCTATGGCCACTACGGCCTGGGTTTGACGCTTGCCGAACTGCAGAACGATCAAGGCGCGATTGACGAGTTTAAAAAAGCGATTGCGTCTGACACACCAGTTTCGGGAGTCTACTTAGACCTCGGAAACTCATACATAAAGTTGAAGATGTATGACGATGCCATCGAGGCATACCTCCAGGGCAAGCAGAAAGACGGCGATGATCCTGACCTGGAAAATGCGTTGGCGGATGCTTATGCGGCAAAAGGTATGACGCAGCGGGCGCAGGATGCCAGGGGCCGCGCTTCGGCGCTAAAGGGACAGATGCACTAACGCGGTTCTTCACAGCGGTGCGCAAACCTCCACTTGGCGTCTATGGAAGGAAGGCTCGGGCGGCCATCGAAAGTGGCTCCCGCCTTCATCCGGGTGACAAACTCAGCAGTTCTATACTGAACCTGTGAGCGGGAAGATTAGTGTCAAAACACAGATCCGCGCGGTCATCAGCCAATCGGCGGAAGAGACGATTTCCTTCGGGCGCACTTTGGCCGAGTTGCTCACTCCCCCGAAATTAGTGCTGCTGCGAGGGGACCTTGGTGCGGGCAAGACCACGCTGGTCAAAGGAATAGCCGCGGCGTTTGATGCGGCGTCAGAAGAAGATGTCACCAGCCCGACTTTCACACTCATCCATGAATATCGAGGACCGCGGGCGATTCTGTATCACATTGATCTTTATCGCATCGACACGCCCCGCGAGTTGGATACTCTCGCACTCGACGACCTCCGCTCCGAGAACAGCATCCTGCTGATCGAATGGGGCGAGAAGTTTGCACGGTTGGTGCGAGCGCGCGATGTGGAGATTTCGCTGGAGCGCGAGGGCGAGACCGGAAGAAGAATCAGAGTCAGCGGGTTGTAATAGAAGCCGCGCGCGGCTGTCGTGAGGCTTCCTGATCACAAACCTAGATCCCTCACTCCCTCTTCATCGTGGCCAAGCCAGTGAGCAACTTCGTGCCACACGACCCGTTTCACTTCCTCTCGCAGGTTGCCTTTGGAACACCGCAAGATGGGACCACGAAAAACAAAAATCAGGTCGGGTGCTGTCCGCAAGACTGTGGATTCGCGCTGAGTTCGGAGGAGGCCGCTGTAGAGTCCGAGCAGTTCGGTGCCCGGTTTGCGTTTTTTCAGAGCCTCTCGCGGAGGCTCATCGACCACCTGGATTCCGGGAAAATCCGGCAAGGTTTTGATCTTCTCGGGCAGCGTCTTGTAAGCCCATTCGACAATCTCTTCGAAGCTTTCGGAATTGGTGGGCTCTTTCATCGAAGCTCAAGCGGTTCGCGACTATGACGTCGAATCAGTGCGGGGGAGGACTTTGCTTCGCGAGATGGGAGTATGCCGGGTCAATCGTGATTCTCGCGCAGACTGACGGAGCGCTCCATTCGCGCACCATGGAAAACAGGATTGCCACTGCGAATATCGCGAACATGAGACGTGGTCTCTCCATAAGTCTGATTATCCCACTTGACGAAATTAAAATCCCCACTTGTCCCAAATTGGGGGAGAAGTGGGGACGCTGTTGTTGACCCAGTACCAGGTTCTCAGAAGCCCATGATGTTGTAGCCACAATCGACGTAGATCACTTCACCGGTGATGCCGCTGCTGGCGTTGGAGGCAAGGAAGACTCCTGTCGCGCCTACTTCGGCGACTTCTACGTTGCGTCCCAGGGGGGAGCGCTCGGCGTGTGACTTCATCATCTCTCCCAGGCCGGAGATGCCGCGCGCGGCGAGAGTCTTCAGTGGCCCCGCGGAAATGGCATTGACGCGAATCTTCTGCTTCCCGAGATCACTTGCCAGATAGCGTACCGTGCACTCAAGAGCGGCCTTGGCTACGGCCATGACGTTGTATTTCGGAACAACCTTCTCGGCGCCGTAATAGGTCATGGTGATGATCGAACCGCCGTCTTCCATAAGAGGGGCGGCAGCGCGTGAAACCGCAATCAGAGAGTACACGCTGACATCGTGTGCGATGCGGAATCCTTCGCGAGTGGTGTTGATGAATTCTCCCTTGAGTTCTTCAGCGGGCGCGTAGGCAACGGAGTGTACCAGCGTGTGCAGCTTGCCGTACTTCGATTTCAGCTGTTCGAAAAGGCGAGCAATGTCTTCGTCTTTCGAGACGTCGCACATGTAGCCTTCGGCGCCAGGGAGGGAAAGGATCAGGTCTTTCGCCTCCTGCTCGAGGCGCTCGTTCTGATAGGTAATAGCCAACTTCATGCCTGCGGCATGCAATCCCTGGGCGATCGACCAGGCGATTGAGCGCTTGTTGGCGACTCCGAAGACAAGGGCGTGCTTGCCCTGCAAATCAGCAGACATAGGTCTCCTTGAGGAAATGGCAAGGATAACAGTGAGAGGCGTGCTTTTGCCATCAAGAGTGGGTGCGGGTTCGCCTTTGAGACTGCACCACGCTCTCGGATTTCCCCAGGGATCGTTGCGGTCCCAACTTCACTTGTATACCGCTGAGTTCGCGAAGAACTGCCGCAGAGTTCGCCGAGACAAACGACCTTCAGTCGGCTGCTATTTCTTCGCTGACCCGCGTCTCTACGGGCCAACTGCCGGCAATGAATGACAGGCCATACACGCCAGCCAGAATGGCGAACCCGACTACCAGGCTGACGTTGTGGGCGACTGCGCCTACGCAGATGGCAAGCACAACCTGCAGGAACGTTCCGCTGAAGTAGAAAGTGTTCTGCACTCGTCCCATCAGGTGTTTGGGGACCATTTCCATCAGGCTGGTGTTCATCGCCACGCCACCAACTCCGCGCCCCGAGCCCATCGCGAAATAGATTGCAATCGCAAGAACTAGAAAGCCGGAAATCGGTGCAAAAGCCATACATACCGACAAGACCGCCATCGAGAATGCAATTGTGCGGCGCCCGCCAAGGCGAGCAATGATCCGAGGAGCATAAAGTGCGCTGACGAAAGCGCCCGTTCCCCATCCGGCATTAAGCCAGCCATATCCTTTGGCTCCGGCGTGAAAGACGCGGTCGCTGAGCGAGGGCGTGACGACGACACCCGTGACCATGGCTCCTATGAACAAAGCCCAGCTCACGCCGAGCATCACCACAGGGCGGTGGTCGCGCAGAAAGTGGATGCCTTCCCGCATCTCGCGGCAAAAACGCTCGAGCTGAGTCTCAGCTGCGACGATGTCTGACTTCAGTTCGTCCGGCCGAATGACGACGTGGCGCCCCTTGCGAACTGCCAAATAGCAGAGGAACGAGACCACATACGTCGAGACGTCGAGCATCAACACCCCGCCGAGGCCAATGTGGTCGTAGATAAAGCCGACGATAGCGCCCGCGATGAGAAATCCGCCCTGCACACCCGCAAGAAGAAACGTATTGGACTGCACAAACTCGCTTTCGGGCGTCAACTCCTGAATCAGAGCAGTGATCGTCGGCCAAAACATCCAAAAACCGGCCGCGACCAGCGTGTTCATCAAGTACAGCTGCCAGACCTGGACGCGCGCGCGGAAGGCGAGAATCGCCACCGTGACGATGATCAGTGCGCGGAGCGCGTCCAGCCACATTACGAGGCGTCTGCGGTCCTCGCGGTCGATCACCACGCCCGTAAACGGGAGCATCAGCATTGCGGGGATGGTCTGCAGAACGGCAAAAGTCCCCAGCGCTGTCTCGGAATGCGTGGCTTTCAGGATGTACCAGGCCACCGCGGCGGAGTTCATCCCGCTGCCTACCATCGAGATCAGGTTGGCCGCAAAGATGAACCGCAGTGGGCGATGGCTGAAGCTGGTACGCATCTTTCTACTTTAGCGCAAACAGCTTTTCACCACGGAGTCACGGAGTCACGGAGTAGTACTTAAATTGTGGATATTTCGTCCTACGAGTTAGTTTGAGGCTTTGCAATGTTGAAGAATCAGCCTTGATCGGCATCGTGTCAAGGTCCTCCGTGCCTCCGTGACTCCATGGTGAAAAATCCGTAGCCCCAGTGAGGCAGGCCCTTGCACAGCGCCGCGTTCGGCGCTACGATTCGCGTGCTACTCAAGAGTCGAGTCATCTTGCGTGTACGCCGGAGGGCTGCTATGAGACAGTGCAAGGGATCGTTGCTGCTATTAGTTTTCTTTTTCGCATTCTCCTTTGCCCAGGCATGGGCCCAGGTGGACCATATTGTGATCGCGGCAGGAACCGACGAGGATCACGCACTGCAAGCGATCTCGAGTGAGCAAGATGCTGCCAAGAAATCGGCGATGTACCAGGACTTCGTGCAAAAGTTCTCTGCGAATCCTCAGGCGGTCGCATTTGGAAATTGGCAGCTTGCGCAAGCATCTCAGGCAAGTGGTGACTTAGACAAAGCGCTCGATTACCGCGACAAGGCGCTGGCGGCGTCGCCGCACAATCTCGACATTCTGGTTTCGCAGGTCAGCATCGCGCAGCAGGCGAAAAACAACCTCAAGCTGATCGATTACGCCGCGAAAGGCGGCGAAGTCTGCCACTCGATCGCCAAACAGCCCAAGCCTGAGGGTATGAGTGACGAGGACCTTAAGCAGAAGATAACGCAGGAAACGGCCGCCGCGCAGAGCAACTGCGATTTTCTGGAGACGAGTGGCTTCAATGTCATCACCACCGAAACTGATCCGAAAAACCGCATGACCGAGATCGAGAAGTACACGGCGGCATTTCCGGATTCCAAGTTCGGCGATCAGGTCTCGAACTACGCGATGTATACGCTCGGGCCGGGACAGTTGAACGACCAGACCCGCCTGGTTTCTTTCGGCGAAAAAATTCTGGCAACGGATCCAAAATCGGTGCCGGCGCTATTGCTTCTGGCCAGCTACTACGGAGAGGATAAACAACCGGGAAGTGCGGCCAAGGCGATCACCTACGCACAGAAGGTCATTGATGTGTCGAAGGCTGATGCTCCGGACGCGGATAAGTCCCGCAAGGTGGCAGCGGGAGCGGCTTACAACACGATCGGCTGGGCTTATCTGAAACAGGAAAAAACAAATCCCGCCATCACCGAACTGAAATCGGCATCGACTCTCCTTAAGGGCCAAGACGATCAGCAATATGCGCGTGCTTTGTACGGGTTGGGTTTTGCTTACGGCAAGTTGAACAAATTGACGGAGGCTCGCGAGGTCCTTAGCGAGGCGGTGAAGATTCCTGGACCGTTGCAGTCGATGTCACAGGACTTGCTGGCGAAGGTCAACAGCGCGCGTGCAAAGGGAAAATAGAAACAATCCAGGCTGGGTTCACCTCTGTGGCTGAACCAAATCTTCGGAAAGTACCTGGGCTTTCCATGCGAGGGTGTTGCCGCGCTCCACATCCCCTGCGTCCAGCGCGGCTTTTGATTGATCGACGAACTGGCGAATCTGTACGACCGTGCCCTTCTGGGCATCACTGAGTTGCAGTTCAGCAATCTTCTTCAGGTTTGCCTCAGTCGATCCCAACATCTGATTCGCAGCAGCGCGTTTCTGTGAAGCCTGTTCGCTACCCGCCAATTGAATGCTCGGCTCTCCAGTCCCTCCCTGGCGGACAACGATTTTCGGTGGTGGACAGTCCTTCGCTGGCGAGGTTGCGGACGTCCCGCTCGGTTGAGCACTGGGCGCATTCGATGCATTGGAGCTACCGGCTTGTCCAGCCGAACTCGAGGCATCACAAGGAGCGATCGATGGTTTTTTCTTGTGAACTCGCTTTTTGGCCCCGGACACCGTTGACGATGGCGGCGATTCCTGATTCGCGGAAGAACCGCTCTTTGAGGGAGCGGTTGCTGGCGGAGGTGCTGGATTCTTGTCTTGTTCCTGGTTTGACTGCTGGCCTGAGGCTGAGCTCTCCGCTGACTGTGCCGTTGGCTGAGCCGGAACAGGGTTGTCCTGCGAGCTCAATCCCGGGGAGTAGATACCGAACAACAACAGGGTGGCAGCGGCCAGAATCATGCGGGTCCCGTGGTCCAATACCAATTTACCGTCCATATTACGCTGTTGGTGGAGCGACTGCCATGGAATCTTCCGATTACCAATGGATTCAACTAGTCACCTCGATTCGAGGTGGCCTCATCGGCAGCATAGTCCAGATGAGGCTCTGGCGCGGCTCCTGCCGCCGGTATATGGAAGCGGAATACGGTGCCGTTCATTTCGCTGCTTTCAAAGTCGACTGAGCCGTAGTGCCATTGCAGAATCTGATAGGTCTGGGCCAGACCAATGCCGCTACCGTCTTTCTTGGTAGTGAAATAAAGCTCAAAAACCTTGTCGTGCATTTCCTTAGGAATCCCAGGACCCTGATCTTGCACCTCGGCGACTATGATTCCGTTTTCGCGGCGCGCAGAAATGGTAAGAGTGCCTCCCTGCGGCATGGCCTGCACCCCGTTGATGACAACGTTGAGGATGGCCTGTTTCATCAGATCCGTATCGACCTTGACCGGCAGCCGCAGGTCGGGCATGTGTCGGTTGACCGTGACCCCATGTTGCTCAGCGTCTGGACCGGCCAATTGAGCGACGTCTTCCAACAAGCGCCGCAAATCGACCTCCTCGAGGTGAAGATCGCGCGGCCTGGTGAAGTCAACGAGCGTTTGCACGACACGGTCGAGCCGGCGGATTTCGCTGTCGATGATATCCATATGGCGCCGCGTGTCAGGTTCCTGTTGCGCCAGCTTGTTCTGTAGAAGTTGCAGATGCAGAACGATGGCATTAATGGGATTTTTCACTTCATGTGCGACGCCGCGGGTAAGGCGACTGCTGGCCGAAAGCCGGCGCGACATTTCGATCTCGTCGCCAATGCGTCGTACGGGTTCGGTATCACGCATGATCAGCAGGGCGCCGATCTGCGAAGACTTCTCCTGAACGAAATCGAGCGAGACCTGCACGCGCTTTTCTCCCGCAACGTCGAACTCGCGTTGTGAAATCGGATGCCGGCGCTCAAAAGCATCCAGCAGTGCGGTACCTAACAAAGAGTTGCGGTCGAAAACCTCATGAATCGTTCTGCCCAGCAACTCACTGCGCGGGCGTCCGAGGAAAGCCTCAACCGGAGCACTGACCAGTACGACCCGCGAATCGCGAGCAAACAGCATCAGGCCATCCTGCAGTTTTGACATCAGTTGATCGACATTGTCTTTCAGTGCAGAGAAAATTTCTTTGCTGTCACGGATCTGGCGGCCGAGGTTGGCAATCTTCAGAGTGACGAGTCCGTACTCGTCATGTTTCGGTTCGGTGTGGTCGAGATCGGCATCCCCGGCAGTGACGCTGTCGAGATTCCGGCTGATCTCCTTCAGCGGACCCAACGCCAGATTGGAAATGCCGGCGGCCAGAAACAAGGAAAGGACAATCGACGCAATTGAAATATACAGTGCCCTGATCAGCCGCGCCCGGACCTCGCTGCGGAGAAAGATTGTCTGCACTCCAATACGAATCGTTCCAAATGGCGTTCCATTCAACGCTAGTGGATAATCCACGTCATATACCGAGGCTGGATTAAATACCAAACGAATCTGGTCGCGAAATTTGGCGTGAACGACCTCCTCGAAGTTAGGCCGCGGCGGAATGCTCTTACCCATCAAACCGTTGTTTGTATGCAGCAAGGCTTTGCCGTTGGTGTCGACGATCGCAACGTCGTAGATGTATCTCCAGTCACCCGGGTCGGACTGCAGCAAATTGTTTAGATTAACGTCGAGTTGTACGGATTCAGTTAGCGCGCGCCGTACGGCGACGGGATCGTTGGTGTCAATTTTCGTGCTGCTAAAGTCGGGAATATCATTGCTAGCCGCATATGCCAATTGATGCGTCAGGCTGGTCGCCGTTTCGTAGGCACTGGCAATACGCAAACGAAGAATCTGAGAGATGTAGAGGTAGGAAAACGCCGTGACCATTGTGGCCACCATGAGAGTGATGACCAGCACGATGATGGTTTTCCGTCGGAGCATTGATGAACCAGCAACCGCTTAACTGCTGGGCACTTCTTCCTTGCCCGGAGTCGCTTCTGCCGCGACGCTTCCATATTCTTTTAACTTGTTGTGGAGCGTCTTCAAGCTGATCCCGAGAATTTCCGCGGCTCTGGTCTTGTTGTTACTGGTTGCCTCCAGCGTTTTCAGAATCAGCATTTTCTCGGCCTCTTCCACCGTAGTACCCACCCCAAGCCGGACCGCGTCCGGATCATTGGCCGCCGCGCGTAGCGGAGCTTGCCCGAATCCGGGCGGCAAGTGCTTGGTTTCAATCACGCCCGTGTCGCATACGATGACGGCACGCTCAATTGTGTTGCGTAGTTCGCGCACATTGCCGGGCCAGGAGTAATTGTTGAACTGGTTCAGCACCGCCTCGCTGACCGCCGTCACCTTGCGACCATGTTTCCCGCTCATCTCTCCCAGGAGCAATTGCACCAGCGCGGCAATGTCTTCTTTATGTTCGCGCAGCGGAGGCATATGAATGTTGAAGACATTCAGCCGGTAGTAGAGGTCGCTACGCAGCTCTCCGCGGGCCACCGCCTCGTCTGGAATCTTGTTTGTCGCGGCGAGGACGCGAACATCGACAGCAGTCTCGACTTTGCTTCCCAGGCGTCGAAGCTTGCGATCCTCGAGGACCCGCAGTAGTTTGGCTTGAGTCCCGACGGGCATCTCGCCGATTTCATCCAGCAGCAGCGTTCCACCCTCTGCCAATTCGAAACAGCCCGTACGGCGTTCGAGAGCTCCGGTAAAAGCGCCTTTCTCGTGGCCAAAAATCTCGCTCTCCATCAACGTTTCTGGAATAGCCGCACAGTTGATCGCGACGAAGGGACGATCTTTCCGTGAGCTAAGCTCGTGGATGGTGCGCGCAACCAACTCTTTTCCCGTTCCGCTGGCGCCGGTAATCAGAACAGAAGCGGTGCTGGGCGCAACCATCTCGATGAGCCGGAAGATTTCCTGCATTTTGCGCGAGGAGCCGCTCAGACGGCCAAGGGATCCTGTATCGCGAAGGCGGCGCCGAGTAGCTTCCAACTCCGCGCGCGTCCCAAGCAGGGCGGAGGCATTCGAGAGAATCGTGCGCAGACGGTTCGTATCGATGGGCTTGGTGATGTAGTCGTATGCCCCCATCCGCATTGCTTGCACTGCACTGTCGATCGTCCCCTGGGCGGTGACAAGAATGACCGCCATGGTCTGCGCCTGTTCCGCCAAGCGCTCCAGTAGATCAAGCCCGCCCATCCGCGGCATCTTCAGGTCCGTAATCACGATGGACGGAGACCACTGGGTCGCCTTCTCAAGCCCCTCGGCTCCGTCCCGGGCTGTCTCCACGCGGAATCCCCAAGACGTGACCAGCTCGGCCAGACCTGAACGCTCGTTTTCTTCGTCTTCTACGATCAGTACTTTTTCGTGGCTCATCGGCTCGCTTTTGCGTTAGTCAACCTACGGTACTTCCAGAGCTCGAATACCGGGCGTGGAACCCCACATCGAATCTTCACAATACGCGGGCAGCTTCCCCCGGAGCAAGGTCCGGAACGTGCACCCTCCGCCGCGGTATAGGACTCTGAATGTCTTTTTGAGACGGCAATCGGACGATAATGCTCAGAGATATCTCTAGTCTACCCTTTTGATTTACTCTGCTGTGAGATAGAATTCTCGGTTCCCGAAACAGGCCCGGTTCATCTGCTGTTCTAACACTCAACATTCCCCGTGAATGTCTGACTTGAAATCTATAAAAAACTAATGCTGGAGGTTATGACAATGGGAGGCGTAATCGGCTTCCGCCGCGGGGTTCTGGCTTTTCTTTCTGCGCTCTTCTGTGTGGCTTTGATTTCCAGTTCGGCTATGGCGCAAAACGACTCTTATCCGAAA
>Ga0126371_10000220_pt1 | contig 44144 bp, 28 predicted proteins | sample PanSoiMetaPlot_4_FD_110145 | JGI IMG/M metagenome (GOLD analysis project Ga0126371, IMG submission 110145) | Tropical forest soil microbial communities from Panama - MetaG Plot_4 | ecosystem: Environmental > Terrestrial > Soil > Tropical forest > Bulk soil | place: Panama | collected 2016-02-17
TGGTGGGGTTGGTGGCGTTGGTGGGGTTGGTGGGGTTGGTGGCGTTGGTGGCGTTGGTGGAGTCGGTGGAGTCGGTGGGGTTGGTGGGGTTGGTGGAGTCGGTGGGGTTGGTGGAGTCGGTGGGGTTGGTGGAGTCGGTGGAGTCGGTGGTGTTGGTGGCGCTGGCGGCGTTGGCGGGGGAAATCGCGTGTCCACCTTGCCGACTGGGGGCGGCAACAAGTGGCAACACAATCCCGAGCATCGCGCTGGGGCTCCCTACAAAGACCGGGCAACCGCAGATCGCTTCGGCGGAACGACGCGTGGCGATTCTCTCGCCAAGCGTCAAGCGAGTGCCCGGCAACAAATCGGCAGGCAAGGTGGCAACCTAGCCAGTACCCGCGGAGGGGCTGGAGTAAGTAATCGCGGCGGAGCCGGCGTAAGCAATCGGGCAAATGGAGGCGGAGCCGACCGAATTGGAAGCCGTGACCTCTCGCGCAGCGGGGGCGGCAACCGCGATGCCTTCGGCGGCGGTTCCCGTGGATATAGCGGATCGAGCGCTCGCGGCAGCAGCAGCCGCGGCGCCTCCAGTGTTGGGTCTCGAGGTGGAGGAGGCTTCAGCCGTGGCGGCGGAGGTGGCGGACGCCGCAGGTAAATGGCTGCACGGAGCGGAAATCAGAGGAGTGCGAACATGACATCGACTTCTGCCAATGTAATTCTCTCTAGAGTTTTTCCGATCCTCAGTACGTTGCTGGGGGTTCTTCTGTGCACATCTGTTCTATCGGTTGCGCAGCAGTCCGCAACGAAAAAAGCTCCGGCCGCAACCGTGGCACCGTTTACAAGCATCATGACCTTTGATACTCCACAAGAGGCTACCGATGCGCTGGTCGAGGCAGCCGACAAGTTCGATGTAGTTGCACTCAGCCACATCTTTGGCCCGGGCGGGGAAGCCGTCGTCTTTAGTGGCGAGTTCGCTCAGGACCGGAAGCATGCCGCCGATTTCGCAGCAGAGGCCCGCGAGAAGAAAACGGTCTCCGTCGATCCGAAGGCCGGGAACCGTGCATTCCTGCTGGTAGGCAACGAGGATTGGCCTTTTCCTGTGCCGATCATCAAGAGGGGAAACAAATGGTTTTTTGACGGAAAAGCTGGCCTTCAGGAACTCCTCTACCGTCGCATTGGCGCGAATGAATTGGACGCCATCCAAGTCTGTGAAGGCTACGTGGAAGCGCAGTACGATTACGCCTTCCAGCCGCGCGAGGGTTACGATGTGAACCAATATGCCCAGCGCATCATTAGTACACCCGGCAAACAGGATGGCTTGGCTTGGCACAGTGCCGACGGAACGTGGGAAGGGCCGGTGGGCGAAAAAATTGCCCGTGCGATCGAACAAGGCTACACCAGCGGCTCCGAACCGTATCACGGCTATTTCTTCAAAATTCTGAAGGGGCAAGGACCTGCCGCACCGCTAGGGGAAATGGACTACGTTATAAAAGACGTAATGATTGGAGGCTTTGCCCTAGTGGCGGCTCCGGCTGAGTACAGCGTGACGGGGATAAACACCTTCATCGTGAGTCAGGACGGGGTAGTCTACGAAAAAGATTTTGGCTCCGCAACACTCGATGAATTCAAGAAGATGGAGCTTTTCAATCCTGACAAATCTTGGACACCGGTAGAGGATGACGACTAGAAATCTGCCAAAGGATTTGAGGATTGATCACGCGCCAGATTGTTTGAGGATTCGATGCCAAATGCAGTTGCAAGAGCAATAATTCCATCCGTAGGACGTCCGGAGCAGACCCAGTATTCGTGATCGCGTAAACGAAAAACAAAGCTGCCCGCGGAGAATCCGCGGGCAGCTTTGTTAAGTAAGGTTTCTGAAAGGTCACTCTACGGGTTTGCGTGACCAATCAGGCTTCCATTTTGTGAACCACCATTTCCGGAGTCAGTGAACGTAATCGTTCCAGCTCGGTCGCTACCGCGCGGTGAACCGACGTTCGTGAACCGAACCTGGACAGTGCATGATCCGCCCGGCTGCAACGTAGTGCCTGAGCAGTTGTCACCGCCGAGCACCACGTTGAAGAAGTAACTCAGGATCGAGCCTCCAGATACCCCAACATTGCTGACCGCCACCTGCGAACCACCAGCGGAGGCGGTGTTCGTTAGAGTGACTGTGCCCGTCCCCGTGATGTTGCCGGTTGGCAGGGTGATCGTCAGCGGATTCGGCGAGATCGACATGGTCGCCCGTGTCGCCACGCCGGTTCCAGTCAACGTAACTGGTGTCGGAGTCACCGTAGCCCCGGTATAAGCAACGGTCAGGGTTCGAGTGAAGCTCGTCGCTGTCGTTGGAGCGAAGGCCACCTTAATAGTGCAAGACGCACCGACCGCGAGCGTGGCACCGCAGTTGGGAGCACCGGCCGGGAACGATCCGGTCGTCACGCGCGAGAACGGTTGCGGTGTGCCGCCACCGAACACGAACGTGCCGCCTGACAACGCGACGCCGCCCGTGTTCGTGACAGTCAGGTTCTGTGTAGCACTCGTCGTCCCCACTGCCCAATTACCGAACGCCGTTGAACCAGTAACCGTGGCTGTCGGAACACTGCCGCCGCAAATCAAGCCGGCCGCGATGTCGACAGCGCCCACGTCAACACACGGGTTGGTCGTCGTCTTTCGCGGGTTGCCGAAGTAATCGCTAGTTGGCGCCAGCGCGTAGGTTGCCGCGGTGGAACCGATGTAGTCGATCGCCGGTGAACCCGTCGCCAGCGCGTAGTTAGCAAGTGCCGCACCACTTACTGGATGCGTAAGAGCGAGCGGACCCCAACTCATGTTGATCCAGTTGTTGCCTTCATCCACGGTCGCACCAGGGGTCAGGCTGAATATCGGCACCGGAACATTGCTTTCGTTCGTTCCTGGCGGCACCTGGTATCCAGCAGAGCCCAACTCCGGTGGGACGCGTGAACCGTTGCAGTACTGGCTGATCACAGTCGGGTTTGATCCCGAGTTGTGAAGAGTCGACGAGTAGTCGCTGGCGTCGGTCAGTACAGAGTATGTGGGGGAGAGCGTTACACCCGAGGCGTGGTTGTTTGGCGCCGTGTCGCCACGAACGCCAATCTCCCAGTAGTTAGCCGCGGTGCAAGCACCAGTACCGCCTGTGATGATCGAGCCCTGGCCATTTCCGGTGGATCCGCCGGCTTGCGGCTGGCTCGGGGCAGGCGTGTTCGTGAACGAGTTGAACAACGCAACCACGTTCTGCTGGTTCTGCGCGGCCGATCCGAGACCGGTAACGCCGATGTAGTACGAGCGGTTCTGCCAGAAGACGTCGTTGTACAGCAGTGGGTACGACACGCGGCGGCAGGAGCCGTTCGTCTGGCTGCCTTGCGAGTGACCGTCCGGACAAATAATTGTTGGCGGCAACGATGCGAGCAGTTCCGCGCTGTGAGGAGCCACAGACATGCCCGACGGTTGCGGTACCGATCGGTCGCAGGCACCGTTGCAGGTTGGGTTCTGCGGGCGAGGAGCGCTCGCCAGCGGAGCAAAGAATGCATCGAACAGCACGCCGGACGATGCCGTCGAGTCGTTCGAGATCACCGTGTTGTTGACGAAGTTCACCGCGAGAGCATCTTGCAGGGAGACTCCCGCTCCGTCCCAACCGGCGACGTTGTTGGCGATGATGTTATTCGTGACGGTCGCCGTGTACCAGCGAGACGGGTGACCGTTACGTCCAGTCGTTGCGCGACCATCTGGGAAGAAGCCAACTTCCGCACCGTTGATGCCTTGGAGGCGGAGACCGCCGCCAGCACCGCTGTCAGCGGCGTTGCCCAGAATCAGGTTGGCGTCGATGACCAGTCCAGGACCGGTTCCGTCGCTGACTCCACCAGCACTCAGGGCGCAATCCTGGTCAGGCTCGCCCGGGCAAGTTGGATCGCTATCCGGAGCGCTCATGATCAGAAGACCGCCGCCGTTCGTCGGAACAGTTGGGTTCGTGCTTTCGTTAAAGAGGATCGCGTTGTGCTGGATCTTGCCATTCCAGACGTATCCCAGCTGAGCGACTCCGCCTCCATCACCCGTGCTGAGGTTTCCGCAAATCCAGTTATTGTTGAAGCTGTAGTCGTCTGCGCCGGTGCAGAACGAAGCACCACCCGCTCCAGCCGGTGTGGCCGAGAACAGTTCATCGCCCTCCGATGAGTTCACGGTCACAGAATTATTGTGAATGTTCACGAAGCGATTGAAGCAATACGGCAGCTGTGTATTCGTCGGGAGACCGTTTTGACTCTGGCAGGAGCCGGGAGCCGGAATGTCCGACCCAACAAGGTACGCGTCCGGGTGTTCGCCTTGTCCGATTTGAATGCCGCCCGAGAGTGTTCCTTGGTTGTTGTGGACTCGATTGTTGGCAATCTCCAGGCTGTGCGCCCAGCCGTGAACGAAGATGCCACCACCGCCTTGCGAACTATTGGTGATCGACAAACCATCGATGCGCGACGGGTTGCAGTTGAAGTTGCTGGTTAGGGTGTTGCAGTTGAAGCCGTTCGCGTTGTTGTCGGTGAGCAGTGTTGTACCATCCGGGAATGTGTCAGCCGCGAATGGGTTCGAGTTGTTGGGGAAGCGCACGCCTTTCGAGAGCACCGTAATAGCCGCGCCTTCGTAAGCGCCCATCAGGGTTGGCTCCTGCAGCTGCTCGGCAAGGTTGCCGTTCAGCGTCGCGTCCCAACCGACGGTCGCTTCGAGTGGCAGGCGGTCTACCTGAGGATTGGCTGTCGTGGCGTTGAAACCAGTCCAATCGGCTCCGGCGCAGCTGCGATTCCACCCGCCGGGTGTTCCACTCTCACCGAGGCCGAACAGACAGACAATTCGTTTGCGCCACGGATCGAGTTTCCCGGCTGGATGCGGATCGCCATTGATGATCGTCGATGCCGCCCCGACACCCTGCAGACGAACGGGTTTCCACATCACGAGCAATTCACTGTAGGTGCCAGCTCCCACGATGATCAGATCTCCAGGAGCCGCTTTGTCGATCGCGGCCTGGATGGATTGATTCGCGATGACGTGCCTGGGCGCCTTCCCGGCGATCGTGACTGTGACTGCATCAACGGACCTCTTACCGTTACCCGCAGTGATGGACAGTTCTCCGCAGCGGGCCGAGGTTCCGACGGTCGTCGGAGTGGTTCTCTGTGCGATTCGGCAGCTCGACTGGGCTGAAGTCAGAGTCGGGACCGTCACTCTGATCAACTGGTCGGACCAGAACGTGACCGGGGCATTGACTCCGCCAATCGTGACGAAGCCAGTTCCCTGCGTCGCACCAAACCCATAGTGTCTAGCGACGGTTTTCTGATTGTAAGGAGCCGTCGAGATATTCGGTCCAGAGTAGCCATAGTTGTTCACTTGCTGATCACCCAACGCGGTGATTGTCAGAGTGTGACCAGCAGCGCTCACCCATGGGCCCTCCCCATCACCGTCGACGCGGCTGACCGCGGGCGTAGCATCCGGGTAGTTGCAGTCGGGGTGATTGTAGCCTTCGGCGAACGCGGTCGTTGGAATGACGGGTGTGTCGAAGTAACCAGTCTGGCCAGGCATGAACGGCAGCTCATAGCAGAACTGGCTGTAGCTGTCTTGATACAGCGTATCCGGAGCGACTGCGCTTCCACGATCGTTCATGCACATCACCATCATGGCGGGAACGTATCCGCTCGGGTCCGGCGGATTCACGCCGAACGTTGAGAAGTTCAGCCCGTCATAGATCCCCCACTGATCGGAGTAAACGCGCGACACTTCATTCCCAGCCCAGTCCTTCACCGAAACAGGCAAATTCGCCGGTGAGAATTTCTCTCCGAAGTGCGGGGAGAACGGATCGAATTCCGAGGTGAAGTCGTCGGTGATGATTCCGGTGTAGTGGCCGGCAACGTGGGTCGAGGTGAAGACGTAGAACTTTGCCAACACCGTCATCTGGTCGTCGAGCACTACTTCCTTGCGATCGCAGAGATTACGAGTTGCACCTGCGAACGGAGCGTTCTGTCCTGCGTGCGGGAAGAGGCTGTTGAAGTCCGGGACGGTGCGCGCAAGGCCTACGCATGGCCAGAAAGTCTCAACACTTCCTGTATCACCTTCGTGACGAGGATTAGCGCCCAGGTCTGTTGTGGGATTCAGTGGGTTATTGGCGTTGTAGCTTGCAGATACAGCGGCTTGGTCGGGGACAATAAAGATGTTACCAAGTCCACCAAACTGCTGTGTTACAGGTGCGATGTAGACGTCGCCAAGGAGAATGTTCTTGTCTTCCTCCTTCACCAACTCGTAGCCATCCGGAACAACCACTTCCACGACGTACTTACCGGTCGGCAGCATCGGATTACCATCAACTGGATTCGCGACGCAAATTGTGCAGTTGCTACCTGCAATCGCGCCGGGCGTTCCATTCGTTGATCCTGTACCGGTTGGTGCACCAGTTTGAGGATTGCGACCGATTATGCTTGGGAACTGATACATGCCGTCGTAAGGCGCCGGCTGTAACTGAGCCCAGTTGTGCATACCGTCGTAGCACTTGTACTGCGAGTTATTCGGTAGCGGAGTCATCGCCGGACCGCCATGCTGCGAGTTGTACAGGTCCAGATAGCTTGGCTGTTGATAGAGAGTGAAGAAGAACGGGTCCGACGTTCCCTGGCCAGGGCAGTTCATATTCGGAATATTGTCCGAACGGAATCCTTGGGCCCAATCGTCCCAGCTCGTTGTTGTAGTTGTGTCGACGAGCGTGAGGCTCTTGCTGCCGTCGGGACCAGTACCTTCTTTATAGAGGTTGATCGTGACGTGCGGCACGCCCGGCTCCCAGCTGAGTTGCAGCAGGAGTGCTGGATCATCGAACGGCCGGGTCGAGGCGTAAATCACGTGGCCGCGGATGCCGCCGTTCTCACCCGCTTCGAAGGGCTTCTTGCCGAACTCCACAAATTGGTTCTGTCCGGCAAAACCCTGCCATCCATACGAAGTGACATAGGGCGGATCGATACGGCCCGTGGATCCACCGTTGAAGCTGTCACCTGCGCCGCAATCTGCCGTATCGCAATATTTCGATCCAGGGAACCGCAGGTTATTGGGAAGAGGGAAGTCTTCTTTAGTACGCGCCAGCAGGTTGCCGATCGTTGAGCTTCCGCAAGCAGGATAACCAGTGATGCCGCAAGACGGCGAACCGTCGACCGGGCCACCCGCGTCATTGACGACGTGAACGCCGGTGTTTTTGTAGCGCGTTGAGTCGGTCTCCAGAACGTACCAGTTGAACAACGGGAAGATCTCGTTGAATCCGGCAAAGCCCTGAAGATCGGTGCTATTGAAGTTTGAAAAGCTGCCGTCACGGAAGCGAATGTTCGTCGGAACCAAGCTAAGTCCGAGTTCGTCATCCTGCGATACACCGTCTCCGTTCTTGTCGAAGAACGTCCGTGTATAGAGGTTCTGCTTCCATGCGTGAACAGCAACGTCTCCCATCGCGAGCGTCGAGCCAGTACCGACTCGCACCGGAGTGGAGATGCCGTCAACGATCTGATCATTCCACTGATCGAAGACAGTAATCTTCCAATCGCCGCTCGGAATTCCCGAGAAGGTGAAGTTCCCGTCGTCGTCGCACTTGACGAAGTCGAATTCAGCACCGTCTGGACTGCCGAGACTCACGTAGCATTGGGTGTAAGAGAAGGTGTCGCGCGAGCCGCTACTGTAAAGTCTCTCGTCGGGTGTGCGGCTCATGTGAACACCGGTGATTTTGCCGGTGATGCTACTGTCGCAGGTTCCACCGCCAGCGATTAGCGCACTGCATACATCAGCTTTGCGCGCAGCGATGATATTGGGCTCTGCGAAACCGATAGCAACGTGATAGCCCGCCGGACCAAACTCCTGGAAATAGCTTGGCTCGCTGACTTTCACGAACGCGTCATGAGCTTTGCCGCCGTCGAGTGTGTTGGTCTGGAGCCATTGCTCACCACGTCCAATGCGGTCAGCGCCAGGAGTTGCTACGACTCCGTAGCGACCAGGCGGCAGATTCGCAATGACGGCCTGCCCTGCGAGCGGTGAGAGGGTGACTCCGTCCGCTTCATACTTCGGACAAACAGGAATCACGCCAGTAATTCCAGCCTGTGCAGAATCATTTGATGCTTGTTGAGCTATTGGACACGCATCGATGCCCGTCACCGGGTCGAGTGTTCCTGCCAAGCTGTTCGACAACGGCATGTTGAACATGTCGTACGTCATCTGGCCGGCTGCGTCACCAGTGCCGCCTACGTCGTCGAACAGGGTGATGTTGAATTGACCAAGTCCGGCTTCATTCGGCGAGAGAGTGTCGATGCCACCGCCGGCGTCGTGCTCGCCATTTAACGGATGATCATCTTCGAAAACGAAGACCGAGAGTTTGGCAGTGGGCAGTGGCATCGGTTCTACGATGATAGAAACCGGTTGCCATGCGTTATTCACGAAAGCGATCTGCGATCCGCCCATCGCGTGGCCCGCATCGCCCGCATCGCCGGGAAGAACGGAGATGTAGTAGCGCTTTGTGGGGTCGAGCGCGACCTGGCTGGGAAGGACTATCGTCTTCTGGCTGGCGTCGGTTCTGCAGCCCCCATTGCCGAGGTCGCAGACCGCGGCCTGTCCGAGTACGCTCTGGCCATCCTCGCAAGAAATCGTTCCCGTGCAACCCTGAGCTACGACCGGCATGTAGCTGGTGTGGAAGTTAGTCCCAAAACTCAGTGGAACCGTTCCGCTGTTAGTCGTCTTGCTGGGATCGATATAGAAGGTCCGATCTTCCTCGATAATCCAGCGATAGTCTTGCGGATCGATCGCGCTCTTGGTCTTACCATCCACAAGCGACACTTGCAGATTGCTCGGCGCGGGGAAAACCAGAGTCACGGTCGCTGTAGCAGAACTCACGGTGCCCTGTGAATTATCCGCCTTATAAGTGAACGTATACGTTCCAGGTGTAACAACGGATGCCTTGAAACTTCCGTCTTTTTCTACGGAGAGTGTCAGGCCCCCAACCGGGGTCACGCTGGCGGTATTCACAGTCAGCGGATAGCCAGCACCATCTGTGTCGTTCGCGAGGATACCTGGCGACTTGATACTCAGCGTCGTAGCAAGGTTCGACTTATATGAGTCGGCATTTACCATAATGCCGCCTGCATTCTCAACAGGCGCCTCCCCTAGAGTTACCGTGGTGCAGGCAGGACCGGATGTCGCCCCATTGCCGCAATACTGGAACGAACCCGAAGTTCCCGATGCTGTGAATGAGAACGTACCGTTTGTGTTCAGGGTGAGTGTGCCTCCCGTGACAGTGCCTACTGCCTGCACACCATAAACATTGACGTCATTGGCGATGACGCCTTGGGAGGGATCGGAAACGGTGAAAGTCTTACCTGCGATCAGCGAGTTGTATGTATCCGGATTGGCCGCAGCCGGTGCAATTGCCGGAGTACTTTGCAGGGCGGCGTTGTTAATACTGATATACGCCAACATACCAGCGTCACGCGAGGTGGCGTTTGCGGACAAGCTCAACTGACGATCGAAGATGGGAAGGGCTGGAGCACTTGCGTTGCTCGGCACATTGATCATCAAGTCGTAGGTCTTGCCTGCTGCCATGAATACTTCGCTCTGCACATGCAGAACACCGGGCAACGGGTTGCCGTCTTCAGCGACCAGAGAAAAACCTGAGGCCGTGCCCGTCTTTGCGCCGACGATGGAAGGCACGTGCATCCGGAGGCCTGCGTTGACCAGTCGCACTAATACATTTCCAGTGACACCAGATGCCGGAGTGGTCGGGAAAAGGGAAGCTGCCGCGTTGGTCTTGTCGAACGAGACACCGTTAATCAGGTAATAGAGGGGGCTGTAATTGACTGCGGGTGGATAGCATGTGTGTGGAGATGCAGGATTGCCGCACTTACCCGGTTGTCCGGACCAGACTTCCGTCTCTGTAAAACCTGCGGTGTTTACGGCAGTATCCACAGCGCGATTTTGGACCGGATCGATTTCGCTCAGAATCATCGGAACATCCGCGTTGTAGCTAACACCCGGATACGCCGTGCCCGGTGTTGTCCCGTTTGGCGCGGTCGTCACAACCAGGATTCCATAAAGACCCATTGGTCCTTGGATTGATGGGTGCGATCCAGATTCGAGTAAGTATGTTCCCGGCCGAAGGTTCGAAGCGGTCCACGTCAGAGGCCTTGTAGCGCTGGGTCCGACTTCGGCTCCGAAAGACCGCACGCGGGCACCCTGCGTCGGAGGATTTCCCATCGTTGTCGGGTCTGCTGCCGGCCAAGTGACGGTCTGCGCGGCAGAGTGGTCGGGACTGGCAGTCGATCCTTCTGGTGCTCCCAGACCGCCACCTAGCTGCCCAACGATCACCAAGGACGTCGGTATCGAATTGCCATTCGCGAAGGTCAGATTGTTTGTGAGATTAACGGTCAATCCTTGTCCAGTGGGAATGGTGATCACGACCGGAGACCAACCAGCGGCCGCAGGGTTCAACTTGGCGCAGGACGCTGTCGATCCGTCGACCGCAGCGCCGCAACTGTAACCCCACATAGGAACGGCAGAGCCGTCACTAAGTGTGATAGAGGACGGGCCTGCAGTCAGATTGATCTGCTGCTGAGCCAGCGAAGGGTTCGCCCCCAGGAGAAGAACTGTTATTGCCAGGACCGCTGTCTGCAAAGTCTTGAGATAGTTGGATCGCATTGCTCTTCTCCTCAGTTAGTTCGACTCGTCGATGACAAATTCCCTGGAGTCCACCAGCATCATCATCATCATGCCGCCGGGAAAAATGTTGTTGGTGGTGATCTCACGCTCGTTGTGCGAGTGCCACATGTAAGCAAAAGCAGCTTCTCGTGTTGGAGGATTTGCGATCGTTCCCGAGGGAGGAGTAGTGCCGGTCGAGCCGACAGCACGGACCGTCGCTTCAGGTCCGAGATACGGGCTACCCCCGTACCAAGGGCCATTTGTAAGTATGTTCGCATCAGGTAATGTTGCCGGACCGCCGCGACCTACATCGCCGAAAGGAGCAGTTTCCAGCGGTTTGTTATGGTCCTGGCACCATTCGTAGTAATTGATTGCGCCTGGATTTGAGGTGTAGTAGCCGTTCGCATCCGGGATGCACGCTGCGGATGCACTCGCCGCGGAACTGTGACCGTATGCATCCCAGTTCAGGCCTTTGCCAGTCCAGTAGAAGATGCCGTCCATCGCCAAGCCGGGTGTTGTCGTTGTGGTGAAGAGGAGCGGCCCAGCTAGGCTGTTCTCGTCCGTTTGGCTGAGGATTAGATTCCCATCACGCGCAAGAACACGCACGTGATTGCCGTGCTCGTGGAACGGATGTTGCCAGCGTCCTTGACCCAAGATGCGAACAAGTACCTGTTCGCCTGGGTGCATGTGGGGATTGCCGTTATACGGCTGATGGGGATATTGCGCCGCATAGTTGCTGTCCATGTCATCGGGCATGGAGCGGCCGTTGACCATGAAGTACGCCGGAACATAGGGTTCCGTAGCGACAGTCAGACTGCAGTCTGGTGCTCCGTCAACACAATTGGCTTTCGCAGTGACTTGATCCAACGCTTGGCGATGAATCTTGGGATCCATCTCCGAGAACTGGAACAGGTACTCGCGGTCATAACAAGCTTTGGGATGGTTATATGCAGCACCTGCCAGCCGAAAATCAGTTTCATGGCGAGCTATCTGTGCGGCGCGGTTTTGTGAGGCAAGCCCCGAGGTGCAAGTGGAGGGAACGCTCGATGGGAGGACGATGATCGCTCCATACAATCCCATCTCAACTTGCAGGTCACCCTGGGTTCCGCTGTAGTAAGCCCTCGTGCCTGGCGTGGTGGCCGTGAAGGTATAAGTAACGGTTCCACCCGTTGCCGCTTCAGCGGTTAACAGCCCTGCCACTCCACCGCTCGTTGTCACATCAAAACCGGGAAACAGAATCGATGTGTTGCCGGCCGCCGTTGGCAGGTGGTTCGTTAGAGTCACGGTGACCGTTTGGCCCTGCGTGACGATTAACGTTGGTCCGGGAATCTGCATCGTGCTGCAGAACGCATTCGAGATGGCCGACGGAGCGAACGCAGTCGGTGCTCCTTCGCACCCATATCCCCAGGAGTAGATCAGTGCGCCATCGGGCTGGCTGATGTAGGCAGCTTCCGCTCGCAGGTTGAAAGTCGGGCCCGTGATGCCAGGAGACGCAGCATGAGCAGTTGAGATAAATGAGATGGCCACCATTAGCAGCGTTGCCAGGCGGACCTTTGTTTTCGAGATCGCTTTCTTCATGTTTGTCGTCCTCATGGCTACGCTCCTAGTTAATCCGGACTTCGGTCATCAATCCGCCGAAGTTTTCCGCGTCATTCGAAAGATGATCGAGGTTGGGGGTGTAGAGATAGAAGGTGCTGCCCTGTGGATATTTCGTTGTGTCGCTCGCGTCGAGGATTACATCGATCGACTCGCCCCCCGCGAGAGTGATTGAGTTGGTGTTGTAGTACAGGTTGTTGCCGGACTGGTCGCGAAGGATCCGCGCGTTAAGCGCAATTACCTTCATCGGAATGCCGAGGGAAGCCAACGTTTGATACTCGGTGACATCCAGATCAGAGATCCGCAACAACGCTTTGCCACCGGTCGGGATGTTGATGATCGAGGGCAGAGGCTGCGAGAAGTGCATCGCTCCATCTGCGGACATGGTTTGCAGCGGGCCAGATTTCACGGTGTCGGGATAGCTTCTTCCATTCAGAAGGAAGTATTTGTCCTTCATGTCCGTCATGTTTTCTGGATTAAAGGTCATGCCCACAAAGTGGAAGTTGGGGTCGAAGCCGTGAATCTGCAGCGGGTACTCCACGTCGTAGTAAGTCGAGCCATCGCCGTCGTTGTACGCGTAGTTGCCGGAGGCAGCACGGGTGACAGAGTTCGCCGCCGGGAGCGGGTTACTGCACAGGATGTCAGAGAGTGAATCGCACTTGGTCCGCACGTCATTCTGTTGTTGTTGAAGAGCGGAATAGAGACTCCCGTTCACCGGCACTCGATTTTGGCGTGGACGGACGTAGATCTGTCCGGTCATGCCCATTTGCAAGTGCTCGGGCGGAGTGATGTGGCAATGCCAGAAGTAAGTACCCGCATCGGGCGCGAGATAGTAGTAAGTGAAACTTCCGCCGATGTTGATAGCGACTGAAGCGTCAGGTACGCCGTCGTAGAACGCCGAGGCGTTCGGATAACCGTGAAAGTGAACCGTATGCTGCTCGAAGAGATCAGGACGCATGATTTGTCCGACGTTCGTCAGCGTGAGAAAGAATTCGTCATCTTCATCGAGTGCCATCAGCGGAGCAGGAAAGTTGCCGTTCAGAACACCGATGTCCATGATCGGACGTGGATCGACGTGTCCGTCCACCGGTGCACCTGCTGTGCCGGCGCCGTTATTGGCGTCGAGGTTCGGTATCAGACCGACCGCGCCATTGAACGAAAACAGACCTCCTCCATTTACCGTCGTCGCAGGATCGCCCGGTTGGAGTGGGTTCGGACCCGCGTAAAGCTGATTAAAGACATTCGGAAATTGCGTGCCGGGTTGACCACTCGCGATGTCAGCAAGTCCAGAGAGCGGTCCGAACGCGAACAAGTACGTCTGCGTCCCATCTCCCATCGTCGCGAAGCCGTCGCCGCCTGAAATCTGCTGGCATTTGATCGCGCCGTTAATGTGCGATGTGGGTACTGCGTACCCGTTCGATCCGACCGCGAAGGTCGTCGCTCCCGTATAGACCGGCTCCGAGTTTGCTACCGAAGGGTGAGTGATGGTTGTGGTAGGGCATTGCACACGGAACGACTGTGCATTCGCGGCAACAGCCGCAAGGCAGATGAGAAATACCGACATCAGGATCGGGCAAGGCTTTCTTAGGAACATGCGACCTCCACAGAGTTCGTTGGGCAATGTTCAATCTGTAGCGTCCCGCGAATGGCGCCAGGACAGCTCAGTCAGTCCACTGAAGGACCTGTGAATTGTGAGATACCCCACATCGCACGCTGTATCTGCAACCGCCGCGGGTAGAAATTTGCGAGTGACGAACCCAGGGGACGTCGCAAGTCGAACCGCACCTATGCGTGATCAGTCCCGCCTCAGGGGAGAGTGAGGAGAACTGGAATCTAACACTCAGAGCTGACCGCTACACGACTAGCGGCGAAACGCGATGCAGATTAAGCGTCGACAACTGGAGGGAGTGACATGAGAGACGATCCATGGGGACGTTCGGTGCTACCATGACCGAACGTGGTCGTTCTCTGCTGGAAAGTTTGTACCGCAGCTAAAAATTCGAGAACATACCCCCCACGGGGTAGGAAATTCCCAAAAGCTCGGTAGATTTGTAAGATTTGTTAAAAAGTCGTTAGGCCGCTATTTTCATGTTGTGCGATCACGTGGCAATCAGTTTCTTGCGGACCGCGTACAGAATGATCTCGGCTGTGGTGTGAAGATTTAGCTTTTCCATAATGTTAGAGCGATGTGTTTCGACGGTGTATACGCTTAGGTTTAAGATCCGAGCGACTTCTTTATTCGATTTTCCTTCTGCCAACAATTGCAGTGTCTCTTTCTCCCTTTCGGTCAGAAGGGCGTAACTGTCCTGCAGGCCGCGTTGTTGCAACTGCCGCATATAGTCTTCGACAAGAATGCCTGCGATGGGAGGACTAAAAAACGGTTTCCCTTCCGCTGCGGCTTCGACAGCGCGAGTTACATCGAGATCTTCGCCGTTTTTCAATAGGTAACCCTTCGCACCGGCGGCGAGTGCGCGTGAGAGGTAACTATCGTCCGCATGCATGCTGAATATGACGACGCCAGTCTTGGGGTTGTGCTTTACGATCTGCGCGGTTGCATCGATTCCGTTCAGTCCGGGCATGAGGATGTCCATGATCACGACATCGGGGTTTTCGGATTCCGCAAGTTCGACAGCTTCGCGTCCGTTGCTGGCTTCGGCGACTACTTCGAACTGATCACCTTGTTGCAACTGCATGCGCAATCCTCTCCGAACAACGCTGTGATCGTCAGCGACGAGAACTCTTATGCGTTTCACGCGAGTACACCTCCAGGCGTAGGTATCTCGAGAGTCAATGAGGTTCCACCGCGGCTGTGGGAAGCCACCATCAACTTTCCGTTCACCTTTGATACGCGTTCACGCATGCCGATCAACCCTAGTCCCATTCTGTTGCGACTTCGCTCGATTCCAACTCCGTCATCTTCGACTTGAACCGTCACTGATTCTTTCGACAGGCCAACCAAAATACGGATATTCTTGGCGCGTGAATGTTTCGCGCAGTTCGTCAGTGCCTCCGAAACGCAGCGATAAATACAAGCGCGGTGCTCCTCTGGAAGTTGATCGAGATCCGCATCGGCCCTAACAAAGGCTGCGATCCCAGTACATCGAGAGAATTGTCGAACTTGGTGTTCCAGCGCTGCTACCACGTTGACGTCCGTTAGCAGGGCAGGGCGAATGCCCATCGCAAGGTCGCGGATCTGCCGGAGAGCTTCTGAATTCAACCCATTTACTTCCTGAAGCTGTTCCTTTAGCGCAGAAGGAATGTTGGGTGATGACTGAAGAGCGCTTAACTGCAGTCCTACTGCGGTGAGAAGAGGTCCCACCGAATCGTGCAACTCACGCGAGAATTCCTTTCTTGTCTCGTCATTTCGAGTAGCCCAATGCGAAAGAGACCGGACACGCGGTAACGGCAGACTAATCTTCGTTGGTTTGGCATTTCGAAAAGATCGTCGAAACATCCAAATCGCAAAACAGCCTAAAATCGTGGCAACAACGAATGCAAGAAAAAGACTGTTGCCATGAAGACTCCACTCCATGGTGGATGCAATCAGGCGCAAACCCTGGATGGTATCCACCTGCTTCGAGGTTGAGGACTGTACGCCATTATGTGCATGGCACAGCAAACTAGCGGTTAACGAGGCGATGGCTAAGACGGTTCGAATGACAGGTCGGAACAAGCACTTTCTGCTAAAGATTTTGCTTACCGCCAACTCGGGACTGGGCGATGAGAGCCTCAGCCCACTAGCTTCACTGGACATGGGAAATGTCTCCAACGTAAAGATGCAAGTGTAGGGAGGTTCGAGAAAACTACTCGCGTTGGAGCGAAGCTATATGCGGAGAGTGGCGGACAAACCTAAGTCAAAAGAAGAAACGGTTAGGTCGTTGCAAATTCGGTAGTCGTAGTTAAAAGACGGCTGAAGCGGCGGGCGGGCGAAGCCGGCAATAATTTGTGGTACGACGTAGCCTTCGACCGAATGCGGTAGCGAACGGACGCTCGAGATCTTTACATCGTGAACATCGAGAAGATCCAAATCCGGGTGGATCAGAACAGCAGTAAACAGCACTGCAAAGAATAGCAATACAATCTTTGCGAATGCAGTTTTGGAGCAATCCACCGGGTCCATCCCCCTTGAGCCCACACCCCGAGCTTACATTTGTAAGTTTTAGCTAACTCGCTAGGACGGGTCAAGGGAAAATACAGCCTCCAGGGTACTGAATTGCCATGCAAGACGTTACCAGCGAGAAACTACCGATGGTCGTTGTTCTCGAATAGACCCCGTGTTTCAGTCCGAAACTACCGGGGTTTTTCCCGAAATCTCCTGTTCGCGAGGGATACTAACTTTCATCGCAGAAAGTCAAAATCACCGTCGAGCCGTGTTCGACTGTGTTCGCGCAAAGCTCTTCCCCCCAAATCTTTGAGCCGCTGAGCACTGCGTCCGCTACCTTCCCCAGATGTGGAGACCTTGATTTCATGTCAACTGCATTTTGTGCATCGAAACCGTTCAACTTGTGCAACGAGATTGCTGTCGGAACCGATCCGCTGCGGCGAACCGACGCAATTGCCCACATGCGGAGAGAAATAGCGAGAGAGCAGCAGAGTGCGCATTCGCCGGAGGATCAGAGGTCTCTTCGTATCGTCGAAATGATCCTTGATTTCCTTGAAGAGGAATTCGAGTTGCGTTCTTGCGAGATTCGGAATCGCGTGCCTCTGTAAGACCTGCCCACAGGCCGAAGTTCACAGCATCTCGAATATGGGTTCCTGTTTGCGCAGGAACCGCTGTTGTGCATTAAGACGGAAGGCAAGCCGAAAAATTTCGCGCCTGCCGTTCCTGACTACCTGCTCACTCAAGTTTTCGGCTCTCCCCTAAAATCGGGAGCACCCACGTAAGGGCCAACTCCCCTTAGAAAATTGGCATCCGAGTTCGACCTTCGGATGCCCCGCGGCAAGTCTGATCACCACTATTCGTGAGGTGGCTGACTTTCATCTTTCTTACGCTGCTGATCCTGCTGCTTCTTCTCGTTTGGGTTCTGCGGTTTGGATTGCTGGGGCTCAGGCGGTCGAGCACCTTGATTTGAAGGTGGCTTCGTCGGTTCTGGACCTGCGGCTGGCTGATTGTGAGGCGGCTCGGCGGGCCTTGCTTCCGGCCGATTGTTCGGCGCTGGCTGAGGCCGATTTTCGGGCGCAGCGGAAGGCCGATCGTTACGTGGCGGAGCTGCCGGTGCCGCATTCGGCGCTGGCCGATTGGCCTCCGGTCGATTGTTTGGTTCGGGACGATTTGGCTCGGGGCGATTGTTCGGGTTCGGCGCCGGCGGGTTGGGACGATTGCCCGGGTTCGGCACCGGTGGTTTGGGACGATTGCCCGGTTCGCCTGATGGTGGACGATCGTTACGTGCTGGAGCTGCCGGCGCCACATTCGGCGCTGGCCGATTGGCTTCTGGCCGATTGTTTGGTTCTGAACGATTTGGCTCGGGGCGATTGTTCGGGTTCGGCACCGGCGGGTTGGGACGATTGCCCGGCTCTGCTGATGGTGGTCGATCGTTGTGCGGTGGTGTTGGTGGCGGTGTGTTCGGCGTCGGACGATTCGGTTCCGGCCTATTGTTTGGCTCCGGGCGATTTGGTTCCGGCCGGTTGTTGGGATTAGGCGCAGGCGCGTTGTTTGGACGATTGCTCGGCTCTGCCGAGGGCGGACGATCATTTCGCGGTGGTGCTGGAATCGGCGGATTTCCCGCTGGACGGTTCGCTTCGGGCGAACGATTGTTGGGGGCCGCTTCGGGACGATTGTTCGGTGCAGGCTCGTTTCCGGGACGCGCCGCAGGGGGAGTTGCCGCTCCTGGACGTTCGTTCGCCGGAGCGGGCCGATTCGGTGGTTGGTTGTTCGCTTGGGTCGGCGTCGCCGGTTTGGCCGGTGGCGCCTGTTTCACAACGGGAGCCGCGTTCGCTGCCGGGTGTAGTTTCTGCATTTCGGCTCGGTCGATTGGCTGTCCTGGATGAGCCTGAAGCGCTTGCTGTCTCGCTGAGAATGAAGCTGGCGGTGGCGGGGGTGTCGCCTTCGCAATCACAGTCCGCTGCGCGACTGCTCGCGGCGGTGTTGCTACGCGATTTGCGGTGTTGGCACGAGCTCCCAACACTGCTGCCTGAGCCGGTGGCACAGTAGCGCGCGCGCTGACCGGCGCCGCTGCGATTTCTCGACTGTTTACAGCCACTGCATTACGCGCGACAGGTTGAGCACTCGCAAATGCCCGCTGAGGAACAGCGGTCACCGCACCCTGAACATTGCGATTGACGTAATTGACGTTTGTTATCGTCGTGCTTTTATTAACGATGGTTGTGTTGTAGACATTGGTGATCGTGGTCCTGTTCACATTTGTGTTGGTGACGTTTACACGGTTCACGTAAGCCGGGCTGACCCGATACGAAGGAACGTAGACTTCGCGGGGGCCAAGCGGAAACCAGCCAACGTTTCCTGCGGCCAAACCACCTCCCACAAAGACTACGAGCGCGGGAGCGTAAACCGGACGTTCTTCACGCGGGCCCGGAATCCATCCCCAACGCCCGTCGATCGAAGCCCATCTTCCGTAATGGAAAGGAGCATAGCCCCACGGGTCGTCGTCTACCCATGTCCAACCCCATGGATCGATCCATGCCCAGTTACCTTCGTGGTAGGGTGCCCAACCCGCATTTACGCGCGGAAACCAGACATCGCCGTAATCGGGACTTGAACGCCAATCGCCATAGTCATCGAGATCTTCCATGCCCACGAGATCTCGAGAGCAGTATCGTGACGAGCGAGCGTTTTCATATCGTCGTTCGCGGGAATCGCTCCAATTATCGAAATCGTCGGGATTACCGATCTGTTCAACTTCGGCATTTAAAGAATTTGTTCCGCTGAGAAGGATGCGCTGGCCGGCGCGAATGGTGTAGGCCTGTCCGTTTCCAGTTGACTCTCCATCACCGTCACGAACCGTAACCACTGTAGAGTTGCCGTCTTCCGATGCTTCAATGCGGTAATGTCCAGGCGCGAGTGCGCTGAATGCTTGATTGGGAGTGTCAACTTCAAAAATGTTGTTCTGATACAAATTGCGCACGCGGATATCTAGGGTTCCGGAAGTCAGCTCAATCTGCACAGTGCGATCGTCGAGATTGAGGAAGGAGAGACCGGTATTCGGGGCAAGGTGAATCGATGCCGATCCGAGTTCGACTTCAGCCCGTGAATTCTGGTCAGCCCAGAGTCGATCTCCGATTGTCATCGGGCGATTAGGCACAGCTTGCACCCACTCAGATTCGCCCGCAGGTTCGAAGGAAACCGAACCTTGCATATATCCGAGGCGGGCGACGCGTCCAGGCGGGTCGTCGTATTGATCCTGCGCTACGGCAGAAGCAGAGAACAATGCCATCGACAGTGCTGTGGCAACCAAGAAAAAGCTAAATCCTCGTACCCTGTTTTCAATTTTTCGCGACCTGCTCAAGTTCATCGTCATGTTGATCCCCCTTCTAGGTAGGAATGGCGGTACGCCTATTCCTGCATGCACGCTCCGAATCAACTTCTTCGACGAGGGCTGGCGCTCGAAGCCGGCGAAACACTCTTACTTAACTGTTGAGATGACAAAGCAGAGGTCATCAGGCGTACGGTGGTTCGTGTAAACACGAGCAACGACGAAACGCTGCAGATACAAACAAAGCTCTAGAGGAATGACTGGGTTGACATCCTCGCTTCAATGTCGGAAGTGCAACGCGACATGCGTGAAGACCGCAGTATCATGATTTCGGGGCAAATTTTCTGATTGGGGCGATAGAACGCAGCAGTCAGCGCCACGCTTGCGGTTCTTTGCCTGAAAGTTCGCGATCAAGGAACGTCGCGGCGCTGATCAGCGCGAGATGCGTTAACGCCTGTGGGAAATTGCCGAGATGCTGACCGCTTGCTCCGAGTTCCTCGGCATATAAACCGAGATGATTGGCATAGCCCAACATCTTTTCAAACAGCACACGGGCCTTCTCGACCTGATGCGAACGTGCCAGTGCTTCAATAAACCAAAAGGAACAGGCAGTGAAGAAGCCCTCGTTGCCTTCGACTCCATCGAAGCCAACCTCGTTGCGATAACGGTAGATGAGCGTGTCGATCGACAGGTCACGCTCGATAGCCTGCAAGGTCGAAAGCCACTTGGGATCAGTCGGGCTGATGAACCGGACGAGAGGCATAAGTAGTACAGCCGCATCCAGGCACGCCGAGCCTTGGTATTGCACGAAGCTCTTGAGTTCGTCACTCCAGAAGTTGGAATGAATATCTTCCGAGATGGCGTCACGACAGTTTTCCATCCACTCAAATGGACCTGCGAGCGAGCGCTTCGCACCCAAACGGATGGCACGGTCAAAGGCAACCCAACACATTAAGCGGGAATGCAGGAAGTTTTTGCGTCCACCGCGAACCTCCCAAATGCCTTCGTCCGGCCGCTGCCAATTCTCTGCTAGCCAGCGCAGAACACGCTTCAAGCTGTTCCACTCGTCAATGCTGAGGCCGTCTCCATATTTGCTGGCAAGGTAGATCGCGTCCGTCAATTCTCCATAGAGATCCAGTTGTAGTTGATTCCAAGCACCATTCCCGATACGGACCGGACGGGAATCCTTGTATCCGCGGAAATGGTCGAGTTCCACTTCGAGCGTGTCCGATGAACCGTCCGTTCGGTACAGAACCTGCAACGGACCGAGGTCAGCTTCATAATTCAGGCGCTTATTGATCCACAGCTGAAACCTTGCTGCCTCTTCAACAAAGCCAAGTCGCATCATTGCGTAGAGCGTGAACGCGGAGTCCCGGAGCCACGTGTAACGATAATCCCAGTTGCGCTGGCCACCGATCTGCTCTGGCAGGCTGAAGGTGGGCGCCGCAATGATCGATCCGTGCTCGCGATCGGTGAGGAGCTTCAAAAGCAGCGCAGAACGGCTCACCATCTCTCTCCACCGGCCCGTATAGTTCGATTTTGAGATCCACTTTCGCCAGTACTGTGCGGTCTCGCGAAATCTCACTTCAACCTGGTTTTCGTCCAAAGGCTGTCGTGCGCGCGGACGATCTTCGCCAAAAGTAAAAACAATTTGCTGTCCAGCCTCAAGACGGAACTCTTGGACTACCCGCCGATCTTCAGGCATCAGCGGAAGGTTCGAATTCAGGACGAGCGGTGGTTGCTCCCCGGCGGGCTGGAAGATGACCGCATTGCCGTCGCGCTCAATGTGGTGCGCCATGCGCGCGTAGTCAAAGCGAGGCTCACAGTGCATTGAAAACTCAATCGACCCATGGATGACGCTCACCTTGCGCACAATATGGCTGTGATAATAATTCTCGATGACCGGCATGAAGTCAGTTATCTCGGCGATGCCGTGTTCCGAGAGGAAACGCGTAACCAATATGTTGGTATCAGGGAAGTAAAGCTGCTTGGTTCTCACATGATCGAGTCTCGGCTGAATGCAGAAGAACCCGCCCTTGTCGGGATCGAGCAGGGCAGCGAAGACGGTCGGCGAATCGAACTTAGGAAAGCAAAAGAAATCAATCGATCCTGTCACGCTGACAAGTGCAATCGATCGCATATTTCCGATGACGCCGTAGTTTTCAATCGGTTGGTATTCGATGGTAGTCAACCCCTCGTGTTCACGATTAAGATGTTTTTTGATGCGCGCAGGATGTGTGTAGAGACCTGAACTTTATCTAGTCGCTGAAAAACTCAAGAGTGGCAGTGTTTAGCAGCCGCAAGCCCAACCATGTTCCGAGATCAGACAAATACACAGCATGGTTATTGCGCGGCCCAGGCGTCAATGCGCCGACGACCGCCGTCGGTGCGGCGCAACTCAGAAACATAAAGGTGATTCGACCGACTCGGTGACGGTACCGAGCGCAACATCGATGGGCCACCAGCGCCGGACGATAGAAAGCCAGCGGCATAGGAGATATAAACGCCGATAACGCCCGGGACCCCACACCAGGAAAAGAGCGGTCGGTGATAATTGAAGAGTACGCCCAGTAACTCGCACAACAAAACGAGCGGTCAATATTTATTGAAGGTCTTTGTACTTCCCGCCAGCCGTTTTGGCAAAGATGGGACCGTGCTTGACCCATGCGGATCGACTCTTCGCGGCGAGAATTAACGGGAAGTACTGGATGGACTGGGGCGAGGGGGAGCTACACCTGGCGACGTCGGACGATTTACTCGACTGGAATCCTGTAGAGGATGCGGGCGGGAACCTGGTGACAGTGCTGTCGAAACGCCCCGGTCGCTTCGACAGCCAATTTCCCGAGGTCGGCGCGCCGCCGATCCTCACTCCAAAGGGAATCGTTGTGATCTACAACGGGAAAAATGCGTCCACTGGTGGCGATCCCGCGTTGGCTCCAGAAGCATACTCAGCGGGAGAAGCCTGGTTCGCAGCAGATGATCCTGCCCGCCCGCTGGCGCGAACCGATGAGCCGATCTTCAAGCCTGAACTCCCATTCGAGCGTTCTGGACAATATGCAGCCGGCACCACGTTTGCAGAAGGGCTTGTGTTCTTTAGGGGACGGTGGTTCTTGTACTACGGCTGCGCAGATTCCTTGGTGGGTGTTGCGATGCGTCCAGCCGCCGGCGACATTTTTCGGCGAGTCTGGATGAAGAAGGTTCAATCACGAAAGCCGCGCAGTTGGCGTCACGGCAGGTTCGGTGTCAATCCTAAGGCTCCACGAGCCTGGTTACGCCCAGAGGATGTGCGTTTGCCGCTCCGTGATCTCAAGAAGTCGGCTATGTTCGACCGAATGTATCGAAACGCGGGACCCGGATCGCTCCAGTGAAACGGAGTGGAGTCCGCGCCAAGCCAGCTCCGGACCAAAGAGAACAGGGGCGTTGAGCGATCGGATCCTCGCCACGCTCGAAAATCGTTGGCCGCAAAGACACAACTTCGCCCGATCTTGTAGTCGGTAATCGGAACGACCGGCATTCCCAGCGCATCGCGATACGCCATCGAACAGACGTCCACTCCGCAGTTGGCCGCGAACTCTACATACCACCACGGGCGCGCGTTGATCTCGATCAGCTTGAAAGTCTGGTCGCGAAAGTCGAACTTGAATTCCGCGCTGAATATCCCTCGATACTGGACGGACTCAAGTAGATACTCCAGGGAGAATGCGGCCTCGCGAACTTCCTCGACCGGGATGCTCGTGATGTATGTGCTATTTCCGAGCCTCGCCGGATGCATCCGAATTCGGCGGCGAGCGAACAACGCTCTTACTTGTCCCTTGCGGTCTCGAAAGCCATCCAGAAAATAGGCGGAGTTCGGAGGACCAGGAATGAATTCCTGGACGAGAATGGGAAGGTCTAGCTGTTGCAAAAGCGAGAGTGCTTCGGCTCGACTGTCAACGAGGTATCCCTTAACGCCATAGCGAGCTGAAAATTCCACCGAAGATAAGGGCTTCAGAAGCGCTCCATGAATATCCTCGATTGCATCAAGCTCATCGATCGACTCGACGACGCAGGTTCGAGGATGCGGGATGCGTAAGCGATCAAGAAGGCGCGAGAACTTCAGCTTGTCGATGAACGTCTCGGCGACTTTCCCGGCGACACTCGCTGAGAACCGCTTCGCCAGATCCGGAGGCAAATTGATGACAGCGCGGAGCCAGTCGTCAGAGCAAGGTAGTAGAACCGCCTTTGAGAAGGGAAGTGCTGTCAGACCAGATGGAAGATTATCAGCGTCGAGCTTTACCCCGTCTGGTAGAGGCCTGAACCAACGCGAGCCTTGGACGAAGTCGTTCTCCGGGCACGTTGCATAGGTGGGAATTCCCGCCCTGCGGATGACGTTGAGAACCGCCGCGAGAGTGATCCCGCTGCCCAGTGCAATGATCGGTGGGCGTACCTCATGCGACGCGCCGATCGGCCGAAGCTGAAGATCGATGGAAGTGGTGGACAATTGCTTGTGTGGCGCTTGCTCGGGGAGGGAACCTACGAATTAGCTTACCTGGAACACGTCGTGAGGCCTGTGATTCGCCTCACACCAAAGTCACGTCTCAACCGGAGCACAAAACCACATTGAAACGATCACGCGCGAGAAGAGGGCAGCCCGGTTTTTCGGATTTGCCCTCAGTCACCCTAAGACGAGAAATCTTGCTCGATCACTGCTCGCCCGTGGTCACGCTGCTACCCCACATGGCGCTGCTTCCCCACATTGCGGAAGAGCCCCACATCGCACTACCCGCCCAGATGGTGTCAAAGCCATCCGATGTGCTCGATCCCCACATCGCCGACGAACCCCACATGGCCGAAGAGCCCCACATCGCCGAGGTGGAACCGACAAACTGCGTAGAACCCCAGACCGCCCCGCTTCCCCACGTGGCGGATGTGTTCCACACGGCCGTCGGCTCCGAAGACATATAAACATTGCCCGAGTTCGGATCGTAGTTCGCGGTGGGCGACTTGGCGCTGCCCTTGGCTAGATCCGTGCTCGCGAGCGCGGTTTCAAGATCCACGTAGCCGGCACCGACAGTGAAAACGTCGTATTGATCCGTGTAAGTGATACCGGTCGTCGGATCGGTCACGCTGCTGGACGCTGGGAACGATTTCCAGGCGGTCTTCATCAGGCGTGCTTTTACCTGGTCGGGTGAGAGCTGCGGGCTCTTCTGAAGCAGATCCGCAACCATTCCACTCACGACACCAGCAGCCATGCTGGTTCCACTGAGTGTGAAGTAGTTCGGCGATGGTGCGTTGCTGCCACCCGCCATGTAAAAGCTGAACGGAACTCGATTCGCGGGATAAGCGTTATACAACGTTCCCGGAGCTTCCAGCGAAACAAGAAGGTTGCCCGGAGCCACGACGTCTGGCTTAACGATATGGTCAATCGCGGTCGGGCCCTTCGAGCTATAACTTGCGATCAGGTCGTCGTTGCGCGTCGGCGTGCCCATAGTCTTCATGGCACCGACAGTAATCACGTACGGATCGTTTCCAGGTGAATTGATCGTCGCGTAGCCGTTGGTTCCCTGATAGCGGCCGTCATTGCCCGCCGCTACAACAACAACGATCCCATTTCTCCATGCGGCTTCAACCGCTTGGCACACTGGATCGAGCGCATAACTTTCGAAGACCGGACGACCCAGCGAAAGATTGATGACGCGAATATTGAAGAGGGGCTTCAGCTGAATCGCTGTATTGATCGCGGCGATTACCGCACTATCTGTTCCAGCGCCATTCTGATCAAGCACGCGAAGGTTGACGATGTTCGCGCCGGGAGCGATGCCTTCGAAAGTCCGTGTGTAGTTCTTTCCGGTGGAGCTGGCGCCGTTACCAGCAATCAGGCCTGCGATATGCGTGCCATGTCCGTACTGATCCGTCGCGCTGCTGTTACCTGGAACGAAACTCTGGTTCCATACCACGCGCGATCCGCCAAGGAGTCCGCTCTTAAGATCAGGATGAGCCGCAACGCCACTATCGATCAGCGCAACGCCAATTCCTCGACCAGTGTAGCCTGACTGCCACGCCGCGAACGCATTCACCGCGGGCGCCGCGTTGCTCAGTGTCGGCGTCAGCGTTCGATCCAAACTGATGTACTTCACGTTAGCCTGGTCCGAAAGCGACAGGATCTGATTCAGCGGCAACTGAGCGACGATACCGTTCACGATCGGCACGCTTCCAAGAATCGACCCTGCCAGATTCAGAATGGCCTGTAAGTCCAGCAGGCTGGGCGCTTGGTTATACTGCACGACTACAGTCGCCTTGGGTGCCGACAGCTTCTTCAAGTCCGGCGAAATCTTCGAGTCGTTGGCCGACGCAACGCCAACTGCAACCAAGATCCAAACAACTAGAAACTTTCTCATTGCTTGCTCCCCCTCCGAACGGGGCGCTCGACGCAAAGGTTCTCAGGGGAGTGAACAGGCGAGATATAGGCATCTGGCGTTCCGATTTGGGAAATCTCTGAAAAGGCGAGGCTTAGATCCGACCAACTCAGAACGGGCACGGACAATCTGTCCGGCGGCGCGTGCTGTTACGCGGACATTCTGTCGGCGCAGTTTGGCAGTTGAGCGCGACCCCAGGGCCCACAAGAGCTCCGCTAACTGCTGGCCGTATCCGTCTCGAGAAACGTTGGTAACCACCGCGTCCCGTTTTGGGCGGACATCCTGACAGAGGTTCGGCAACAATATTCTCGTGCCCGAGGAGAACGCACATCCCGCTGGTGCAAAAGCGTTTATCGCCGTGATGGCGGTTGCCGCTTTGGGGTGCTTTGCCTTTGCCGCTATGCACTGGCAGTCGTCCAATCCGCTCAAGTTCTTGTGTTATCTGCTGGTCGCTCTGCTGACGTCTTGCCTAAAGATCAAGCTTCCCGGCATTAACGGCACGATGTCGGTGAACTTCCTTTTCATACTGCTGGGTGTCCTGGAACTCAGCTTTGCCGAGACCCTGTGTATCGGATTTGCAGCGGTTCTGGTGCAGTGCTACTGGCGTCCAGCCCACGGGCCGAAGCCGATTCACGTCATTTTCAACCTGTCGCAGCTACCGGTCGGTGCCGCGGTGTCCTATGGCACTTACGTGATCACCAGCAAATCGCTGCCGAACTATCTCGCGCTCACGTTGTTAGTAGTCGCCATAAGCTATTTCGCATTCAACACTATGGCGATGGCAATCATCATCCGGCTGACAGAAAACAAGCCGATCTTGAAGGTATGGTCAGAGTGCTATTCGTGGTCGCTGCCTTACTACCTTGTGGGTGCGGCGTTAGTTGGATTGGTGAACTTCCTCAATCGTCACATTGGTTGGCAATCGTCCTTGCTTGTGTTGCCGCCTGTGTACCTGATGTACCGGTCCTATCGTCTCTACCTCGGCAAACTCGAAGACGAGAAGAAGCACGCCGAACAAGTATCCAGTCTGCACTTGCGAACGATTGAAGCTCTTGCGTTGGCAATCGAAGCCAAAGACCACACCACGCATGAGCACCTGCAGCGCGTTCGCGTTTACGCGATGGAGCTCGCGAAAGACTTGCACCTCAGCGAAGACGAGACGGAGGCTTTGCGCGCCGCTTCCGTTCTTCACGATATCGGCAAGCTCGCCGTGCCAGAGCACATCGTTTCAAAACCCGGCAAGCTAACTCCCGAAGAGTTCGAGAAGATGAAGATTCACCCCATCATCGGAGCGGAAATCCTTGAGCAGGTGGAGTTCCCGTATCCGGTGGTTCCCATCGTTCGCGCGCACCACGAAAAATGGGATGGCAGCGGTTATCCCAATGGCCTGCGCGGTGAAGAGATTCCTATCGGTGCACGCATTCTGTCGGCGGTGGATTGCCTCGATGCTTTGGCTTCGGATCGCCAATACCGTCGGGCATTGCCGTTGAACGAAGCTATGGCTCGCGTCACTGCTGATGCCGGCAAGGCGTTCGACCCGCGCGTCGTCGAGATTCTCGGCCGTCGCTACGTTGAGTTGGAGAAGTTGGCCCATGCGCAGCCCGAGAGGCCGCAAGCCAAGCTTTCAAGAGACGTCAAGGTCGAGCGCGGATCAGCGCCGGCCGCGGGCTTCGCTGAAGGATCGGAGACGACTCCGGAAATCACCCGCGTGACCGACTCTCAGCATAATTTCCTGACCTCGATTGCAGCGGCTCGTCAGGAAGCGCAGATGCTGTTCGAGCTGAGTCATGAATTGGGGATTTCTCTCAGTCTCGATGACACACTCTCGATGCTGGTGGTGCGACTGAAGCGGCCGGTGCCGTTCGACTCCTTGGCGGTGTACCTCGTCAAAGACGAGACTCTGGTCCCGGAATTTGTCAGCGGCGACAACTTCCGGCTGTTCGCGTCGCTGAAGATTCCGCTGGGACAGGGCTTGTCTGGGTGGGTAGCCCAGAACAATAAGCCGATTTTGAATGGCAATCCTTCGGTCGAACCTGGATATCTGAACGACCCCACGAAATACAGCACGCTGCGATCGGCGCTCGCGGTCCCGCTCGAAGGATCATCCGGCGTCATCGCTGTGCTGGCTCTGTATCGGGCGCAGACTGGCGGGTTCACAAAAGATCACTTGCGTATCCTGCTGGCCATTGCTTCCAAGTTGGGATTCATCATCGAAAACAGTCTCAAGTACTACCTGGCTGAAGACTCGGCGACGACCGACTATCTCACCGGGCTTCCGAACGCACGTTCGCTTTTCTTGCATCTCGACTCCGAGATCTCGCGCTGCCAGCGCTCGGGAAACACCCTGGCTGTCTTCGTTACTGATCTCGATGGATTCAAGAACGTCAATGATCAATTAGGGCACTTGCAGGGCAACAAGCTGCTGCAGATGTTCGCAACGTTCCTGCGAGATTCTTGCCGTGAGTACGACTACGCGGCACGCATGGGTGGTGATGAATTTGTTGTAATTGCCCCGGGGCTGCGCACAGATGCTGCGGCGGAAATGACCACTCGCCTGGAAGCGATCATGGCTCACTTGAAAAGCAACGGTCTTCCCAACCTTTCAATCAGTATTGGGCAGGCGTTTTATCCGGATGATGGCGGGAGTGCGGAGGAGTTGCTGGCCGAAGCAGATCGACGAATGTACAACGTCAAGCGAGTACACCACGCACAGGCGGAGACGAAATCCCAAGTAGTTTCTTTGACCAAAGCCGCGCATCACGGCTCTTGACCTCAAATTTCCGCCAAAATCGCCTTCGCTAGAAATGAAACCCGGCCGGTTTCCCCTTCGCTTCGACCAGCCGGGCGGTTTGCGACTGCTTCCCCTACCGAGTAATGCGTAACTCCCGGGCAAACTTGCTCATAAACTGCAAGAAAAAGATTACTTATTGGAAATGCGCTTCAACCCCGAACCGCGACCGAAAGTGCTCCTTCGAAGATCCAACCTGGACTCGTACGTCGATATGAGCAATCTATCTTGTTTTCAACAAATTAAGCGTCGTGGAATAGGGTCGTTTTAAGAGAAGCGGTTCTAGCTCGACGTCAACGCGACCTCGGCTTGGCAGGCCCGGCGCCCTGCTCAGCCGGAGAAGGTCTCAATCCGACTCGAAGCGTTAGCCTTTGCACAGTTCCGTTTTCATGATGGTATGGTCGCGGCGCCATCCACCCGTGGCCTAATCGCAAGATGGCTTTCAATCGGATGTCTGCGGTGATGGTGGCAGGGAATTCATGGATCCCGACAGATGGCAGCGTATTAAAGAAGTATTTGATAGCGCGGTCGCACTCGAGACGAGCGCGCAGTCTGAATACGTCGCGAAGGCGTGCCAAGACGATAGCGAAGTACTGAGCGAAGTCCAGACATTGTTGCGCCATCACCAGGAAGCGGCCTCCCGCTTTCTCAATCAGACGCCGCTCGGCACGGAAGAGACTGCATCTACCACGAACGCGCCAAGAAGTTCCCGTGCTATCGGATCCCGCATTGGCGTGTATCAGATCCTGAAAGAAATTGGTCACGGCGGAATGGGTGAAGTGTACCGGGCCGCTCGCGTCGATGGGATTTACGAGAAGGAAGTCGCTATCAAGTTTGTGCGAGGCGGTTTCGATACCGCATCGGTCATTGAGCGCTTCCGTAACGAGCGTCAAATTCTCGCCTCGCTCGATCACCCGAATATCGCACGCCTGCTCGATGGAGGGACCACCGACGATGGCGTTCCTTACCTCGTTATGGAGTTGATCGAAGGCACTCCCATCGATGAATACTCCGATCAGCGTACTCTTGCGATCACATCGCGGCTGGAGCTCTTTCGGCAGGTCTGCGGAGCGGTGCAGTACGCCCACCAGCACCTGGTCATCCATCGCGACATTAAGCCTGGGAATATCCTTGTCGGCGACGACGGCATCCCGAAGTTGTTGGATTTCGGTATCGCAAAGATCCTGGATCCCGCGGCCGGTGCCGAGCCTACGCAGTTCCGGCCCATGACCCCTGAGTACGCAAGTCCGGAACAGGTGCGCGGCGTACCGATTACGACCGCCACAGACATCTATTCCCTCGGAGTTGTGCTCTACCAACTGCTCACTGGACGGTCGCCTTATGTCCTCAAGACGAGAGACTCGCATGAGCTCGCACAAGCTATCTGCGAACGCGACCCTCAGAAGCCGAGTTCAAGAATCATTGCGCGTCCGCCAGTATCGAAAAGCGTAATCGACTCGCCGAAGCCCTCACCCAGCGACAACACGCCCGCAAAACTCAAGCGCAGGCTGTCGGGGGATCTCGACAATATTCTGCTGATGGCATTGAGAAAAGAGCCTGAGAAGCGTTACGCATCCGTTGCGCAATTTTCAGACGACATCCGCAGAAACATCGAAGGATTACCGGTTCTGGCCACGCGGGGGTCGTGGAGCTACCGGGCGCGGAAGTTTGTTCTCCGCAATAAAGGTGCAGTCGCGGCCGCCGCAGTTGTTCTGTTATCCCTGGCCATAGGTCTGGTTTTGACTCTTCGAGAAAAGCGCATTGCAGAACGTCGCTTCAACGACGTTCGAACATTGGCGAATTCGCTGATTTTTGAAATCGATGATTCCATCCGGGATTTGCCAGGGGCGACCTCGGCGCGCAAACTGCTCGTCAGTCGCGCGCTCCAGTACCTTGATCGACTTAGTGGAGAGGCCGGTGGCGATCCGTCACTTCAGCGCGAACTTGCGACGGCGTACGAGCGCGTCGGCGACGTTCTCGGGCATCCCTACGCTGCGAACCTGGGCGATACGCCGGGTGCGCTTGCGAGCTACAAGAAAGCTCTGGCGATCCGCGAATCCCTCGCCGCCGCGAGCATGCGCGATGATGGGAAGTTGCAGAACGAGATCGTCGGCAACTACTTCCGGATCGCCAACGCACTCGAGGTCACCTCGGACAGAGCCGGTGCTCTTAACGCGTTTCAGCGGGCGCTGCCGATTGCTCAGCAGCTCAAGCAAAATTCGCCGAACCCCATGTATGCCGATCAGCTGGCCGGCATTCACTACTACATCGCGCAACTATTGGCACGAGGTGGAGATCCAGATCACGCGCTCGCCAATTACGAACAGGCGCGAAGTATCCGTAGTGACGCGCTGGAAAAGGATCCACAGAACATTTCACTTCGCAGTCACCTCGCCGCCGACTACATCGGCATCGCCAAGTCAATCGAACGCAATGGACGCCACGACGACGCCATCGCGATGGAAACCAAGGCGGTCGAAGTTCTGCAGCAGCTGTCTCATGACAATCCGAACAGCGCTAGTCTACGTGAGTACTACGCGGAATCCCTCAGCCAGATTGGTGGGCTGTACGAGGCGAAAGGAGATCATGAATCTGCTGTCACATCTGCGAAGCAGTCACACGAAATGTTCGGGAATCTCTTGAAAGCAGATCCAAAGGATCATCTGGCGAGAACTAACTTTGCGTTCACTGATCTGAACATGGGAGTACCGCTACTCCATTTAAAGAAGAACGAGGAGGCACTGGAGCATTTCCGCGAAGCAGTAAAGACTTTTGAAGAAATGTCGCCCGAGAAATCTGGTGACCGCTACCTGCGATCAGGCCTCGCGCAGGCGTACTTGGACGTCGGAGATGCTTTGCTAGCCATGGCGCAAACCCGAGCAAACGCGTGGGAGCGTGGAAAAGTAATCGAAGCCCGTACGTGGTACGACAAGAGCGCACGTGTCTGGGAGCAAAAGCAAAAGATGGCAGAGATTGAAAATGATGAAAGCGGCGAGCTCAAACTCGTGCTCACCGCTCGATCACACTGCGACGAAATACTGACCGCGAAGTCCGTGTCCCGCCACTAGGTTTAGCCCCTCATTGTTTGTGTGGCTCCGGAGGATGGGAGTTGGCATGCTCCGGAGGCGCCTGCTGCGGATGCGGTTGCTGCCGGCTCTCCAGCTTCTGACTCTGTTGCTCGTGTCGCTGCATCATCTGCTGTGTTTGCTGCTGATGACGCTGCTCCATCTGTTGTTTCTGTTGTTGCTGCGCTTCGTTGGCCTGTTGACGGGCTACCCGTTGGTGTTCCTGGTCCTGCCGCTGCTGGAGCTTTTGCCGGTCCTTCGCTTGCTGATTGGCAAGTTTTTCCTGCTGCTTCTGGTACCTCTGATCGGTCTTGGCGTTGCCCGTATTCGGCGCATTGTGGGGTTCTGGACGAGGGATTTCGTTTGGGTGCGTGTACGTCGGACGCGCATTTTCACTACGCGCATTCTCGCGGCGTGCCGGTTCGTTGTGTGGGTTCTCGTTGCGAGGAGGTTGACGTTCCTCCGTGCGCGCGGACGCCGGAGGCTCGGGAACTCGGGCGTTGTTCTCTTGTTGTGCGGGCGCGTGTGCCTGTTCTGCTGCGCGTCCTTCTTGTCGTCCACCGACAGGTCCGTGTACTGTCCCGCCTTCCCTGGCCGCTACCGCGCCCTGATGGAAATCGCCCGGTTTCACGGTCGCCGCGATCGGAGGTCGTCCCCGGTTACTAGACGCGCGCATTTCAGGATTGGAACGCGCTTCCTGTACGTGCTGAGTCTGGGCTGAAACCGCGGGAATATGGCGTTCACGCATGGCGGTTTCTTCCTGCGCACTCGGCCGCGCCGAGATGCCACCGTTTCCACCGTTGTAGCTGACGCGGTTCACTGTTCTGTTCACGATCGTGGTGTTGTAGACGTTGTGAATTTCCGTCACGTTCACGTTGGTGACCGACCGGTTGTAATAGAAATGTCCGCGATCCCAGCGTCCGCCTTCGTAGCCGTGTCCGAAGTAGCCGTATCCGTAGTCGATCCCACCATAAAATCCAACCACCGGCCCCCAATATCCTGGGAAGAATCGGTAACTGCTTCCTTCCCACGCCCAGTATGCCGGAGTCCAGTAATAGTTAGGCTCAGGTGCGAGTACCCAAGTGCCCGGGACCCAGTAATACCCATATTCGTCATCCCACGCCCAATAGCCGGGAGTCCAGATGTAGTCCGGACCGGGGCATAGTGGCTGTTCGTAAACGGGCAGGTCCGGAGGAGCAAAGTTCACAGAGATTGCGACGCCAACCTGCGCGAAAGACTGCGTACAAAAAACCAGAATCAAACCGACCATCAATCCGAACACAGCGAAACGAATGCTCGAAATCGAGTGCATGGTAAGTTCCTTTTGCGGTGGCATCCTAGGCCCGGCCAGGGTGATTGCTCTGCCTGAATTCGCCAGCGCTCTCAAGAGGAGCAGATCGGCCGCCCCATCCTGTAAATTTTGACTGCGCGTGTCCGGTGCTCTCCATACTGTGGTTACCTGAAGTAAGGCCGGAAAGTTTCGGTGGGTGGCCGTAAGTCGATGTAGTTTCGTCGTGCCCATCTACAGGCGTTGCTGCATCGATGCCGTTCCTGTATCGTGCATTCTTCCCATGACATCACTACTCGGCCGAATACACTTTTTCCTCCTGCTGGGACTGGGGGCACTTCTTTTCACTTCACAGGCGAAAGCGCAGTCGATGCCCGAGGAAGGTGGGCGCGAATTGCAGTTCTGGACCGGTGGCGGATACACGGTTCCGGGTGGAACGAAAAATACGGGAGTGTGGAACGCGGGCGTGCGCTATGGATGGATCCTGACGCGTCCCCATGGCCCGGGATTTCTCAAAGGTCGCTTTGAGTATGCCGTCGACGCGATCCCGGTATTCCTTGTTTTTCAACCTGCAAACACGGCCTACGGCGCAGGATTTGACCCAATCGATTTGAAGTGGAATTTTGCCACGCGCAGCTCGTACGTTCCTTACCTTGAAATCGACGGCGGCACACTATTTACGAATCACACCATCCCGACCGGAACGAACGCCGTGAACTTCATGTCTAGTGGCGTTCTGGGAGTTCATTTGCTCGGACCAAGGTATGCCTGGAGCATCGAAGCCCGCTACATGCACATCTCTAATGCAGGATTAGCGACACCAAATCCCGGCATCAACACTTTCCAGGTGCGGCTGGGAATTGGGAGATTCGTCCCGAAGAAGTAACTATCTCATCGCCTCACCTAGGCCGAATCGTGTCGGTTTTCTCTGGTGGAACTACGGCTTTCACTTGATGTGCGGATAAAACCCTACTACCTAGACTTGGGATCGCAACAACGCATCTCACGTTTTGAGTCTGCTATTTCAGGAGAAAAACGAAATGGGGCGTATCGCCAAATCGATGGGTTTGTTCATTGCGCTGTTGGTGGGATTGATGGGATCTGGGTTTGCACAAGATAGTGCCAAGCAGGACATGAAAGATGCGGGCCATGAAACCAAGCAGGCCGCGAAAGACGCTGGTCACGCCACGAAAACAACGGCGAAGAAGACCGGCCACACTGTGAAAAAGGACACAAAGAAGGTGACCCACAAGGCTGCGCAGAAAACCGACGAGGGTGCGCGCAAGGTGGAAGACAAAACGGCTCCGCAGTAATTTTAGAAAATTTATCCAGTGTGCGAGGGCGCCGGCAATGGCGCCCTGTCGCTTTTATAAGTCACGGAATTAGGCAAACGCCGCGGTAATTCCGGCGATAGTCAGCACGAAAACCGCATACCATCCAAAAACCACGATCAGCGCCGTCGAGAACTTTGTCTTGTTGCTGATAATGCTGATGCCTAGTGCCGTCAGCACTAGTGTCCAGATCATAAAAATATCGATCGAGGATGCAAAGCTGTAGAGGAATGGCGACCCAGTCGGACTAAGAAAATATCCTGGGTTGCTCGGCGCCGGATTCTGCATGTTGAACGAATCCGGATCCAATCCTGCGAAAAGCATTACAACCGCGAGAAGTCCACGAACGGAAAGTGCCAGACCTGCGTACATCACAACCGCGAAGGTCTGCCAAAACGTCCCCTCTGCGTTTAACGCAAATTTGAAAGTCCCATACAAAATTGCGGCGATCAGTAGATTCCACAAAAGGATAAAGATCCAGTAACCGTAACTGAAGCCGCGGGTGAACTTTGTTCGGCCCGCAACTGCATTCTCACGGTCTGCGCGAGACAATTGCTCCATCTGTTGAGTGGCTCTTGGTGATTGCTCGATCTGATGTTCGGTGACTTTCCGAAACCCGACTTTCGTGTCAACGCTGTAAACGAAAATGAGCGTGGTGATGATCGTGACCAGAAACGGTCCCCACCATGCTGGGCTCCTGCGAATGTCAGTGAACGTCTTGCTGGGTGCAACGAAGGTGTCGATGATGCGCTGTGCTTCCGATAATGCTGGAGCTTCGGGTGCGGGTGTGACCGGAGCGGAGGTCATCGGGTTCTCCTCGCTTGAATTGGAGAGCGGATTTTAATCATTTCCTCGCACGCGAACAAGCTTGTCCCGGCCAGTGGTTGCGGCCTCCTCCGTCCCGCCTATATTCTTCCTCCTTATGTCTACTCTGGTCGAATGTGTCCCCAATTTTTCAGAAGGCCGCGATAAATCCAAAGTCGACGCGATCGTGGACGCGATGAAGATCGATGGCGTGTATCTGCTTGATCGCGAAATGGATGCCGATCACAACCGGTGTGTCATTACGCTAGTCGGTGAGCGAGAGCCGATCCAGGAAGCGGCCATTCGCGGCGTAGGGAAAGCTGCTGAGTTGATCGATCTGACGAAACACCAGGGCGCGCACCCGCGGATGGGAGCTGCTGACGTCGTCCCGTTTATTCCGATCGAGGGCGTGACGATTGAAGATTGTGTCGCGATGGCTCGCCACGTCGGTGCCGAAATATCGAAGCGATACCAGATCCCTGTGTACCTATACGAAGCCGCTGCGACTTCTCCGCAGCGGACAAATCTCGAAAACATCCGGCGCGGCGAATTTGAGGGAATTCGGGACGAGATCACGACGAACCCGGCGAGGAAGCCCGACTTCGGCGAGCCACGTGTGCACCCGACGGCCGGAGCGACCGTTGTGGGCGCGCGCAAGTTTCTCATCGCTTACAACGTATTCCTGAACACCACCGACGTAGACATCGCAAAAAAAGTTGCGAAAGCCGTCCGCTTCTCAAGTGGTGGGTTCCGTTTCGTGAAGGGGGCGGGTTTTCTGGTGCGCGGGATGGCGCAGGTCTCGATGAACCTGACGGACTTCGAGCAGACGCCGGTACACCGCGTGTTCGAATTCGTGAAGCGGGAAGCCGCTCGCTACGGTGTGGCGCCGGTCTCAAGTGAGATCGTCGGCTTGATTCCGAAGAAGGCGTTAGAACAGGCGGCCGAATGGTTTCTTCAAGTGGAGAATTTCGATTCGTCGCTGATTCTTGAGAATCGGTTATCCGCAGTAATGGGCGGGAAGATGGCGGTGGGCGGACTTCGCGCCGGTGTCGAGCCGTTCGTTGAACAGTTGGCTGCGCCTACAGCGACGCCCGGTGGTGGAAGCGCCGCCGCGGCCGCGGGCGCAATGGCCGCCGGTCTCGCGCACATGGTTGCGTCCATGTCGCGGGGGAAGAAGGCTTATCTGGCATACGAAGGCGAACTGAGCGCCGCGATTGCGCGTCTAGCTCAGCTGCGAGAAGAGTTGAAGGCAGCCGTCGACGGCGATGCCGACTCCTACAACGCGGTGAGGAAGGCCTACCAGAGCGCAAAAGAATCGTCCGATGGAGATGCCATAATCGACGCCGCATTAAAAGGAGCAACCAAGGTTCCGCTGAACGTGGCGACGGCGGCGCAGGAAGTTGGCGACCTGGCCTGTACGTTAGGGCCGATTACGAATCCGAATATGAAGTCCGATCTCACGACGGCCTCGGCCCTGGCCAAGGCCGCGATCGAAGGTGCGCTCGCGAATGTGGAGATAAACCTCTCCTCGATTAAGGATGAGGCATTTGTGAATGACATCCGCCAGCGGGCTTCGGGTCTTTCAAAGTGAGCATTGCACGCAACTTTTGGTTAGCGCCGGGCTCTGAATTCTGGGGCCCGGTGACCCTGTGTCCAACCCGTCAACGGTTCCTTGTACTTTGGTGCGCGCCAACGCGAGGGCAGACGGCATACAATTGATTCCGACCGGGTTAACGCAAGCAGGCCTTTTCGCATCCAAGTGTGTATTCCCCGAGGTTTTATGAAGAATTTAGGTGGACTTGCTGGTTTTTTGTTAATCGGCGCGGCGGCATGGGCGATGCCCCTCGGCAGTTCCTCACGCGCAGTAATTCCCTCCGAAATTCAGCAGATCATATCTGTCGATTACCGTGCGCTGCACGACTCGCCGACAGCCATGGCCCTGAAGCAACAAGTGCTGCCGCAGAGTCTTAAGGAGTTTGAGGTTGCGCTCAAGGGAATTGGCATCGATAGCGACAAGGATGTCGACCAGCTAACTTTTGCGTCTTATCGAAAGAGCAAAAACAATATTCAGGTCGTCGGCATGGCTCAGGGATCGTTCTCAGCAAAGACGGTTCTTCGCCGGATGAAGCTTAAAAAGATCGTGCCCACCAAGTACCGCAGCGCCGAGATCTACACGATGGGCAACGGAATGATGATGACGTTTCTGGACGAGAACACTCTCTTGTTCGGAAACGACACGGCCGTTAAAGGATCGCTGGACGCGCGTGATGGCGAAGCGCCGACCATCGACTCGAACTCCACTATGGCGGACATGATGTCGGCAGTGGACGGCTCCCCAGTGTGGAGCATCCTCGACCAGCAGGGAACACAGAACGTGATGCGCTCCGCGCTGGGAGATGCTTCCAAGATGGCGGATTACGACACAATCAAGAAGCGTATGGTGGGTTCGCGCTACACGATGGATTTCTCGAGCGGAGTGAATTTCAATCTCGACGTCATCACATCGGATTCGATGACGGCCGCGACGATGTCGTCGCTGGTGAAAGCTGGCATGCTATACAAGAAAATGACGGCCTCACCGGTAGAGAAGGTTGCGATTGATGCATTAACCGTTGATTCCGACAGCTCCAAAGTTTTGCTGCACTTTAAGACCGACGACAAGCAGTTTCAGGCATTGATGAAGTCGGATCTGTTTGCCGCAGTTTCAAAGTAGCTCAAGCTGTTTCAAACAATAAGGCACGGAGCGATGAACTCCGTGCCTTTTGTTGTTTAAGGCAGATCGCCTAACTCCTACTTCTTTGTCGTGGCCATCGCCTCACGCTTCGCCCTGGCCCACCCTTGTTTCGTCGTTTGGCGAGCTCGGCCGAGAGCGAGCGCATCCTCCGGTACATCATCCGTGATGCAAGAAGCCGCCCCAACGTATGCGCCTTTGCCGATCTTCACCGGCGCAACCAAGGTGCTGTCACTCCCAACGAACACGTTGTCGCCGATCTCGGTCTTGTGTTTGTGAAAACCGTCGTAGTTGCATGTGATCGTGCCTGCGCCGACATTTACCCCGGCGCCAATCTCAGCATCGCCAAGATAAGTGAGATGATTGGCCTTCGAACCCTTGCCTAACCTCACCTTCTTCGTCTCAACGAAATTTCCTACGTGTGCCCCTTCGCCGATCTCACTTCCCGGGCGCAGGTGGGAGTACGGCCCGATGACTGCGCTCGGGCCGATGCGCGCTTCGTCAAGAATCGAACCCGGCCGAACCGTCACGCCCTCCCCGACCTCTGAATTGTGGATCACGGAATATGATCGAATCCGGCAATTTCTCCCCACGCGCGTCCGCCCAAGAAGTTGGACGAAGGGCTCAATGACCGTATCGGTTCCAACTTCGACATCCGCATCGATGACGCACGTTTGCGGGAAGAAAATGCTGGCGCCCGCCGCCATGATCTCGCGGCACTTGGCCATTCGAACCAAGGCGTCGATTTCCATCATCTCCGCGCGAGTGTTGCTGCCGAGGATTTCTGCAGGGTTCGCAGTCTTCAGCGCGATAACTTTGGATTTGGCCTTCGTGAATACGCCGGCCATGTCCGTGAGGTAGTACTCGCGGTGTGCATTGTCTGCTTTCAGTTCGTCAATGCGGTCGTACAGCGCTTTGACGGCGAACGCATAGAAACCAGAATTGATCTCGCGAATCTTTTTCTGCGCGTTGTTCGTGGCCTTCTCTTCGACGATCGCCTTCACCTCGTCGCTTTTCGAGTTTTTCCGCAAAACGCGGCCGTAACCGGTTGGATCACTGAGTTCCGCCGAAAGCAGGGTCATCGCCGCTTTCTTTGCGGAATGAAAATCCCTCAGCCTTCGAATCGTTTCAGGCGTGATCAGCGGAGCGTCGCCCGAGAGAACCAGCACCTGCTCGTATGGTGCCAGAGCGTCACAGGCGACCATTAGTGCGTGCCCAGTCCCGCGCTGCTCCTCCTGGAAGACGAAGTTGATCCCCATGTGCTCAACGGCTTTGCGAACCAAATCTGCTTCGTGCCCGATGATGGCGTACACATCTTTTGCCGGCACGATCGCCGTGGCCGCCGCAATCACATGCGCCAGTAGCGGCTTTCCGCCGACTTCATGGAGAACTTTTGGATATTTGGACTTGAGCCGCGTACCCTTGCCGGCCGCCATGATGGCGATTGCGGTTCGTGGGGTTTTCGAGGTAGGCATTCGTTCTCAATATACCGCGAACGAGGCTCAGGATCGGCTGGCGGGATCAGCGATCAGCGTTCGTCGGCGGACGGCTAACGTCGCATGGACGGCCAGATCCAGCAGATCCCGCGCAACCACATTCGTGGCGTGGCGGGCGACTGCGCCGTCGTCGAGGTAGTCTCCAAGAACCGGACAGCAGCCGAGTTGTTCGACCCCATCGAGATCGGCGACAATTTGCGCCGCACCCTCCAATGCGTATTTTGCTTTCATTTCATCTGCTGCGGGTCGGCGGTTAATGAGCGCGTAATCGAAAATCTGCGCTTGCGCATGTCGGTTCAAGGCGCGGATATGATCGGCGGCCGTCAGACCGAGGCTCTCGTTCGCCTGGGTCATGAGGTTGCAGATGTAAACCTTGATCGCGGGCGAATTGAGAATCGCCTGCGCAATTCCGTGGACGAGCAGATTGGGGATCAAGCTCGTGAACAGGGAACCGGGACCGACTGTGATGATGTCGGCATTGGCGATCGCCTCCAGGGTCTGAGGCAACGGCTGGACATCCGCAGGAATTAGAAACAGTTCCTTGATCCGGCCTTTGCTCGCCGTGATCCTTGTCTCTCCGCGGACGCGAGTCCCATCTTCCATCAGAGCTTCGAGTTCAATGTCTGAACTAGTAGCTGGATAGATGTGTCCGCGAGTTAACAGGATCTCCGAAGACAGTCGAACAGCTTCCGAGAAGTCATTGGTGATCGAGGTCAGCGCGGCGAGAAAGAGATTCCCGAAGCTATGCCCTTCGAGTCCAGAGCCCTTGTCGAACCGATGGCGGAAGAGACGCGAAAGCAGAGCCTCATCTTCAGAAAGGGCGACGATGCAGTTCCGAATGTCGCCGGGGGGGAGCATGTTGAGCTCCTTGCGCAGACGCCCGCTGGAACCACCGTCATCGCTAACGGTGACAACGGCGCTAAGCTCACCAATGGTCGGCCGCCCAGACAAAGGTGTAAAAGGCTCCCCAGGAGCTGGGACGAAGTGCTTGAGGCCTTTTAGGAGTGTCGAGAGACCGGTGCCTCCGCCAATCGCAACAACCCGCAGCGGCGGAGAAGGCACCACCTGGTCTGGAGAACGTGAGTCCGACCGCTGAGGTTCCATCGGGGAGCCGTTGCCCTAGTAGGTTTCTTCCGGCGTTTCCGTCTGCGCCACCGCTTCCGCACCGGGATCGGGATAGAGAAGCTCCGTGAAACGAGGATCTTCCGCGAGGTTCTGGAAGTCTGTGTCGTTGCGCGCCTGAAAGCGAAGGGCTGCGTTCATGCGTATGGCTTCATCCAGGTTGCGAAGCGAATCCTCGACTCGTCCAGTCATGCAGTCAAGGGCCGCAAGACCATAGACCACGTAGTCCGCCGTGGGGGACTGCTTGAGCAGTTTCTCGAGATGTTCGCGTGCCTGTACGTAGTCGCCTACGTTCATCAGCGAGACGGCGTAGTCAAAGTGCTCCTCAGAACTCTTGAACTGCGTCGTGACTTTCTCGAGGTGCTGGTTACAGGTATTCAGATGGACGGTCGCGCGATCCGACAGTTCTTTGCTTGGGCCGCCCACGACCTTCTGCAGGTGTGTCTTGGCCTTGTCAAACTTGTGCTCCTGCATGGCACGCAGACCGACTTCGTAGTTCTGGATCGCCTGGGCGACCTTCGGATCGTCAGCGATCGATTTCTTAGCGATAGGTTTCTGAGTCATTTGTAGGACTCTTCCTGTAGTTTTACTTGCGAATTTCGTAGCTGCTCCGTGATTCGGCTTTCGTGAGATGAATTCAAGCATTTTACTAGCTTTGGCTGTTCAGCGCCGTGCCGGGAAAACCACTATCGTTTCCCCGAAGGACCAGACCGCAGACGCGCGCTGATGTTTCGGCGGAGCTCAACTTTGCCGCCCTACGTATCAGCCCTAAACCTCAATCAATTCATTGTCGAAGCGGCTTGCAGATCGACCTGCTTCCACTCGCCGCTGATGATGCCCTTGCGGATCTGGGCGGGTGTTTTGCCTTTTTTCGTTTGGTCGTAGGAATAGTACAGCTCTTTCAGGCAGACGTCGCACTGGGCGCCATGCGTACCTTCAAAGCAACTGTGCAAGCTGTTGTGCCCCATGCCCCGGTCGCAGTAGCAGTAACAGGGCTGCTGATGGATGATGTTCGGAATCTTGGCGGCTAATTCGTAAGCGTGCGTCTGGTATACGTACTGAGCGTTTTCCGCCCAGAGGTTCTCCTTTGGGAGGATCGGAGGGAGTTTTTTCCCCTTCGGCGGAGGCGCATTGTTAAAGGCCGGTACGCCCTGATCTTCCTGCGGAGCCGCCCATTGTGCCGACAGAGTTAGGGTGACGGCGAATAAAAATAGCAAAACCAATCCACGCTTCAACATAAATGGAGTTTTCCTCAATTGGATGGGCTTCCAGCATTGTAACCCGATGCAACCGGAAGACGCATCTCGGCTTGGTAGTCCAGAGGGCAACCTGCGCCCGGCCCCGAGTGCGGATGGCCATCGTCCGTTGCGCTGCAAATTCGAACGCTCCCCCGCTTGAGAACGTATAAAATCAAACTGCATGCAGGACGTGGGGTTTCAACCACAACAAAGCGACAAGTCAGGTCCAGTGCTCAGCAGGCCGTCGCTGCATGCTCCTGCCGCCGTTGCCGTCTGGTTTCGGGATCTCATCATTTCCCTTGCTATTTCGGCCTTCATCATCGTGTTCCTGTATCAACCGGTGAAGGTCGAAGGCACTAGCATGATGCCTTCCCTCGACGATCAGGAGCGGATCTTCGTCAATAAGTTCGTCTATCGGTGGGAACCGATTGAGCGAGGCGACATTGTGGTATTCCGTTATCCTCGGGACCCCTCCAAAAGCTACATCAAGCGGGTCATTGGCGTTCCCGGAGACCACATTCGCATCGATTCCGGCCAGGTCTACGTCAACGGGGAAGCGATCGAAGAAGACTATGTCCCGCCCGCCTATACCGACGAACGCTCCTGCTCCGAGATCGTTGTGCCTGTGCGCAGCTATTTCATGCTTGGGGACCACCGGAGCATGTCGAACGATAGCCGCGACTTCGGGCCGGTCAAAGAGAATTACATCTTCGGCAAGGCTGTCTTCGGTTACTGGCCGATGGATAAGCTGGGACGTTTGCGGTAGGCGAGCCAGCTGCGTCAATTCTCGAATTTCTTCCCCTCAACGTAAGCTCTCTCGGACTGAGGCGTCTGACTTTTTCATGATGCGCTTACTCGTAGGTGTGTATTGCGTACTCCTTGTGGTGAGCAGCGTCCACGTCTGCGGTCAGACCGCTCCCGCAGGCCAAGCCTCTGACAAAGATTTCGTTATTGCGACGCCTGAATCCGCTGGCTTGTCAGCAGAACCTCTTCAGGCCATGGAAAAAGCCATCCGCACGGGCGACTTCAAGAAAATCGGGAGCGTGCTGGTGGCGCGTGGTGGAAAGCTGGTTTACGAGGGTTATTTTGATGGCGATGTCACTAGCCTTCGAGATACACGGTCGGCAACCAAGAGCATTACCGACATTCTCGTCGGCATTGCGATCGGTGAGAAAAAGCTTTCCGGAGTCGACGCCCGGGTGCTGGCGCTACTTCCCGAGCACGCGCGGAGGCTGCAGAACACCGACTCCCGGAAAGACAAGATCACCGTTGAAGACTTCCTGACCATGAGTTCGCCCCTCGAATGCGACGACTGGAACGACGCTTCGCGTGGTAACGAAGAGCGCATGTACCTGGTCGAGGACTGGGCACAGTTCATTCTCGATTTGCCTGTACGGGGCCGGATGCATCTCGGAGAGAAGGCTGAAACGCCACCTTACGGGCGAAATTTCAGTTACTGCACTGGCGGAGTGTTCACTCTGAGCGAAGTGCTGGAGAAGGCCAGCGGCGTTAGAACGGATCGTTTCGCACAGGAGAGGCTTTTCGAACCGCTGGGAATCACGGATGCGGTATGGGTCTACTCTCCCCTGAATATTCCTCAAACAGGTGGCGGCTTGAGGCTGACAAGCCGCGATCTACTCAAAATTGCCGAACTATATCGCGCTAGCGGCGATTGGCGCGGCCAACGTATCGTCAACGCTGCCTGGGTGAAGGCCTCGACACAACCTCACGCCCGCATCGACGACCAGACGGAGTACGGCTACTTATGGTGGTTGAAGAGTTTTAAGTCCGGCGAAAAAAGTTATCCGGCGTTCTTCATGAGCGGCAATGGCGGAAACAAAGTAGCGGTCTTTCCCGAACTCGATATGAGCGTGGTGCTGACGAGCACGAATTTCAATACGAAGGGAATGCACCAGCAGACGGAGCAATTGCTGACCGACTACATTCTGCGTGCAGTGCTCCATTGAACACTGGCCATCGCGGAGCCGGGGTGGTAGCGTGTCGAGACAAATCGTCTTGGAGCCGGACAAGAAATCCACACTTCAACTCAGTTTTCCAAGCTTGGTCGTTCCCTCGTTCCCTGCTAAAATCTCTAAAATCCAATCCCGGGAGCAGGAATGCAAGCTATCCTTGCCCTCGAAGATGGCCGCATCTTTCGAGGCAAAGGTTACGGCGCCAAAGGCGAATGCTACGGCGAA